>Ga0307415_100000185_pt1 | contig 27611 bp, 25 predicted proteins | sample DK1Cmetagenome_FD_204524 | JGI IMG/M metagenome (GOLD analysis project Ga0307415, IMG submission 204524) | Maize rhizosphere microbial communities from greenhouse at UC Davis, California, United States - DK15-C-2 | ecosystem: Host-associated > Plants > Roots > Rhizosphere > Soil | place: USA... | reverse complement strand
TACTCCAACGACACCGCCGGCGTGCTGGCCTACGTGGTCCTGTCGATGGTCCCGGCCCTGGCCTTCTACGCCGTCGCCGAACGCCAACTCATCGGCGGCCTCACCACCGGCGTGACCCGCGGCTGACGTGATCGGCGACAACTCTGCCGAAGTTGTCGCCTTGTCACGGCCTGAGGCGACAATATCGACGATATTGTCGCGATCTTGATCGCGGATCCCGGACCGGTCAGGCCGGGTCGGCCCGGGCGACCTGGATGGCCTGGTACACCTCGACCCGCCGACACATCGACGGGACCGTCGCGGGTGGCCCGCTGACCCGGACCCGCTGGCCCACCTTGAGCTGGGCGGCGAGTGGACCGAGCAGCGCCCAGCGGCGCTGGCCGACGAGCAGCACGGTGCACGGGCCGACGCGCTGAACCGTGCCGCTGATGGCGCGGTCGGGTAGCGGGAGCGGTCCGGGAAGCTCCTGGTCGGCGGGCCCGCCTTCCCGGTCCGGCGTGGGCGTGGACCTCGGCGGCGCCTTGGTGGCCGGCGGACCGGGCGGCGCGGCGGTCGTGGCCGGCGCGGGTGGCACGTCGGCGGACGGTGATCCCCCGGAGGCGGCTTCCTGGCCCTCACCCGGTACACATCCGGCCAGCACGACGACCGCGAGCCCGGCGAGGGCGGTAGTGACACGCATAATTGCTTGGACGCGTCCCATCCGCGTGATGTTCCCCGATCGGTGAGGCTCTCGCCACTTCGGCCGGCCACGCACTGCCGGTACCGCCGGTCGGGCGCCACGGGCCGCCCGTCGCACGCACCGGCCTGTGTGCGTCCGCGCTGGCCGTACACTCGACTGCGTCGGCGCCGAAGATCGGGAGAGAGGTCGTGAGCGAACCGATCCGCGGGAGGAACACCCGTCAACGCGGCGAGGTGTTGGCGTTGCTGGAGGAGACCGACGACTTCCGTACCCCGCAGCAACTGCACAGCGACCTGCGCTCCAGCGGCGCCAAGGTGGGCCTGACCACGGTCTACCGCACGCTGCAGATGCTCGTCGACGCCGGCGAGGTGGACACGATGCGCCTGCCCACCGGCGAGCAACTGTTCCGCCGCTGCGGGCGCAGCCACCATCACCACCTCGTATGCCGCGGATGCGGCACGACCGTCGAGGTGGAGGGGCCCGCGGTGGAGCGGTGGGCCGACCGGCTCGCGGCCGAGCACGGGTTCACCGATGTCAGCCACACCCTGGAGATCTTCGGCACCTGCCCCCGCTGCGCCCAGCGGACATGAACGATCAGCGGACATAAACGATCAGGGTCGGCGGTCCTGACGTCACGATCGACGACGCGCGGTGATACTGGCGCCATGCGACTGCTTCACGAAACGGCACAGGACCTGACCTACGACGACGTGTTCCTGGTGCCGAGCCGCTCGGCCGTGGACTCCCGGCTGGAGGTCGACCTGGCCACCGACGACGGGACGGGCACGACGATCCCGATCGTGGTGGCGAACATGACCGCGGTGGCCGGGCGCCGGATGGCCGAGACCGTCGCCCGGCGCGGGGCCGTCGCCGTGATCCCACAGGACATCCCCGTCGACGTCGTGTGCGAGGTGGTCGACTGGGTCAAACGGCGGCACGTGGTCTACGACACGCCGATCACGCTGGCCCCGACCGACACCATCTCCGAGGCCCTGGCCCTCATGCCCAAGCGGGCCCACGGCGCGGTGATCGTGGTCGAGGACGGCCGGCCGGTCGGGGTGGTCACCGAGGCCGACTGCGCCGACGCGGACCGGTTCACCCAGCTGCGCGAGGTGATGTCCCGCGACCTGCTGACCCTGCCCGATGGCGTCGGGCCGCGTGAGGCGTTCGGCGCGCTGGCCGGCCGGCACCGGCTGGCCCCGATCGTGAACGAGACGGGCTCGCTGGTCGGCGTGCTGACCCGCACGGCCGCGCTGCGGGCCACGCTGTACCGACCGGCGACCGACGCCCAGGGGCGGCTGCGGGTGGCGGCCGCGATCGGCATCAGCGGCGACGTCGCCGGGCGGGCCGACAAGCTGCTCGCGGCCGGCGCCGACGTCCTGGTGCTCGACACCGCCCACGGCCACCAGGAACGCATGATCAAAGCCATCCGGACCGTGCGGGCCCTGGCACCCGCGGTCCCCGTGGTGGCCGGCAACGTGGTGACCGCGGAGGCGGTCGAGGACCTCACCGGAGCCGGGGCAACGGTGATCAAGGTGGGCGTCGGCCCGGGCGCCATGTGCACCACCCGGATGATGACCGGTACGGGACGGCCCCAGTTCTCGGCCGTGCTGGAGTGCGCCGCGGCGGCCCGCCGGATCGGCTCACACGTATGGGCCGACGGCGGGGTCCGCCATCCCCGCGACGTCGCCCTGGCCCTGGCCGCCGGCGCGTCCAACGTGATGATCGGGTCGCTGTTCGCCGGAACCTACGAGTCGCCCGGCGACCTGCACCGGGACGCCGACGGCCGCCCGTACAAGGAGAACTTCGGCATGGCCTCCGGCCGGGCCGTGGCCCGCCGGGCCGCCGAGGACTCGGCCTACGAGCGGGCCCGCAAGGCGCTGTTCGAGGAGGGCATCTCGTCGTCGCGGATGTATCTCGACCCGCACCGCCCGGGCGTGGAGGACATCCTCGACGCGATCGTGGCCGGGCTGCGCTCCGCCTGCACGTACGCGGGCTCGCGCACGCTGCCGGAGTTCCAGGAACGGGCCGCCGTCGGAGTGCAGACCCCCGCCGGGTACGCCGAGGGGGGCGCGCGGCACTCGTGGTGACCACGCGACCCGCCGGCCGGCACACGGTTCCCTTGTGGACGCCCGCGGGCCTCGGCGCGGAGGTCAGGCCACCGCGGTGGGTATCCTCGCCACGTCGACGTCGAGGGAGACCAGCGGCGTCGGCACGGGGATCAGGACGACCGGCAGGCGGGAGCGCTCCAGGGTGGCCCGCACCACGTGTGCGTGGCCGTCGGCGAACGCCTGCGACCAGCCCAGCGCGATGAGATCGCAGTCGCACTCCCCCGCCGCCTCGGGGATCAACTCCTCCCGGCGGCCGACGCGGGTCTCGAAGTCCACGACGTCGATCCCCCACGGGCAGTACCGGGCCAGGAACTCCCGGGCCCACGCGGTCTGCTCGTGCTGAGCCTGGTCCACAAAGGGCGGTATGGTCTCCGGTCCCAGGATGTGCAGGGCCACCACGTCGAGCCCCTGGTCGGGCGCCAGCTCGATCAGGGACCGCGGCGCCAGCGACGTCGACTCGCTGCCCTCCAGCGGCACCAGGACGCGCTTGAACGCCGGACGCGGCTCCGCGTCCGGCGGCACGACCACGACCGGCTTGGCCAGGGTGGTGGCGACGGCCAGCGCGGTCGCGCCGAGCGGGCGCGGCCCGACGGCGATGCCCCGGGCCCCGATGACCAGGGCCACCACGTCCGCGGCCGACCCGGCCTGGATGAGCCGGGAGGGTACGTCACCGCGCAGGATGCGCAGCGGCACCCCGGCCCGCAGGGCCAGCGTGCGCGGCGTGCCGACGCCGCTGACCTCGACGTGCAGGGCGACCACGTCGGCGCCGAGCACCGTGGCCAGCGCTCGGGCCGCGGCGAGCACCGGCCGGGCGGCGAGACCCCCGTCAATAGCGGCGAGGACCGTCTTCCTCGCGGTACCAGCTCTCATCGCAGCACCACCTCCCAGTGGTCGTCCAACCGACGCAGGTTCAACGCATCGGACTCCACCGACACCCCGTCGTGTTCCACATGCAGCCGGAACGGCACGCCCCGGTAGCGCAGGCCCAGGCGCAGCGCGCTCCAGGCCGACGGAAGCCTCGGGTCCACGGTGAGGCGGTCACCTAGTGCCCGCACACCGGCGAATCCAAACGCCAGCGCCTGCCACAGCCCGCCCATCGTGGCCAGATGCAGGCCGCCGGCCGTGCTCGACGTGAGGTCGTCGAGATCCATCCGCGCCGCCATCCGCAGCCACTGCAGGGCGGCGTCGGACCGACCGGCCCGGGCCAGCAACGACGCCTGGACCGCCGGCGACAGCGAGCTGCCGTGCGAGGTCCGCGGCTCGTAGTACTCCAGGTTCGGCAGGAGCGAGTCGGGGTCCACCTCGTCCGGTACCAGATGGTGCAGCATCAGCACGTCCGCCTGCTTGATCACCTGGGCCTGGGAGGTCCGGTCGAAGCCCAGCAGCAGGTCGGCGGCGATCGGCCGGCGCGGGGCGACGTCGGCGATGATGATCGGCTCCAGGCTGTGGAAGCCGGCGAACTGCTCGTACAGCCTGGTCTTCGGGTCATAGCCGTCCACCATGGCCTCGGCGACCTCGAGCCAGGCGGCCCGCTCGGCCGGGTCGACGCCGTCCACGGCCGCCGCCCGGCGCAGGTTCCACCGCGCCATCACGTTGGTGAAGGCGTTGTCGTCGACGGGTACGTGGTACTCGTCGGGACCGATCACGCCGTAGATGTGGGCCCGTCCGTCGCGGTCGCGCCGCACGCGCGAGGCCCAGTACCGCGCCGTCTCGACGAGCAACTCGCGGCCGGGGCCGGCGGCGAACGCGTCGTCGCCGGTCCAGTCGAGGTAGAGCGAGGCCGCCCACGGCACGTCCGCGGTGATGTGCTCCTCCATCTCGCCGGTGCGGACCCGGACCACCTCACCGGTCGGCATCCGGGCCGACGTCGGGGTCACGTCGAAACCGTCGGCGGCCGACTCCCACGGGAAGCGGGCACCGGCCCGCCCGTACCGGCGGGCCAGCTCGCGCGCCTGGTCCAGCCGCCGCACCCGGTACTCGATCATCGCCCGCGCGGCCGCGGGGTGGGTCGCGGCGAGGAACGGCAGCACGAACACGTCGCTGTCCCAGAACACATGGCCCCGGTACGCCGGCCCGGACAGGCCGCGGGCGCCGACCGCCGCCTCGCCCTCGCTGGCGACCGTCGCCATGAGATGGAACAGCGTGAACCGGATGTCGCGCTGCAGCTCGGGGTCGCCCTCGATGACGACGTCCGCCTCGATCCACCGGCGCGCCCACTCCTCGCGGTGCTCGCGCAGCAGCCGTTCGAAGCCGTCCGCCTCGGCCGCCGCCAGTGCCGCCTCGGCGGCCGCCGGATCCGGGTGATAGGCGGCCAGCCGTTCCAGCAGGCCCTCGCGACGGCGGTCGGACACCACCTGGGTGGCCGCCGCCGGTACGGTCGCCCGGCCCTGCTCCGGCAGCAGGGCCTGCTGCCCGTCGGCCCGGACCGCCACCGTTCCCGGCCGGGCGAACGAGGAGAACCGCACCGAGGTGACCGGGCCCTCCTCGTACAGCAGCCCGCTGCGCAGGTCGAGCAGTCGCCGGGTCGGCGCCAGCTCCTCCCCCTCGGCCAGCCGTGACCAGTGGGGCAGGCGGGCCAGCTCGGTCTCCGGGCCGACGCCCTCGTACACCCCGGAGTAGAGCACGGTGGGCGCCGTCGCCCCGTTGCCCACGAGCGGGCTGCCCCGGGTGCCGAGGCGGCCGTCGCCCAGGGTCAGCTGGGACTCGTGTACGCGTTCGAGCTGCGGGTCGAACCCGCCGATCTCCACCCGCCACTCGGGCGCCGGATTCACGTACGGCATGTCGCCCCGCTCGCGCCGGCGGAGCTGATCGTCGAGTACCGGTCGCAGCTTGACGATGTCGTCCGCCGTCACCAGGACGGCCCCGGCATCGATGCCGCGCGACCACAGGTCGGCGACCACCCAGCCGACCGCGCCGTCCTGACCGTCGGGGGCCGGCTCGGCCACCTCGCGTACGCCGTCCGGGGTCAGCTCCCGGATGCCCGGCTCGACGCAGACGAGGACCCGACCCGGGCCGGCCGGCCGGATGCCCAGGCCGGTCTCGAGTTCCTCGGCCGGCATCCGGGTCACCAGTGCGATCTCGAGCCCCACCGCACTGAGGCGCTCCACGAGCCGCGCCAGCCCCTCGGCCTCCTCCGGGCGGTCGCCGACGGCCGCTTCCCAGTCCACGACAACGGCCTCAAACCGGCGGTCCAACGCGTTCGGTGGACGAATGCCCTCGGCCGCGGACCGCCTACCCTCCGGTATGAACTGCTGGCTCACTGTCGTCGTCCTCCTGGCCGGCATCATCCCTTCGCCCATGCGCGGATCGTCCTTTCGGCGACGCATCAGGTACCAGGCTCGCACATAATGGGTCCCCTCGCCGGGCTGGCCTTACTTTTGACCATCAAATCCCACGCACCGTCGGCGATCTCTCTCGGGTGGTGGCGGCCCGCTATCCTCCGGCGGCGTGGCTCGTGAGGTCGACCATGTCAAGATCTTCAAGACGGAAGCCCGGCGCCGCTTCGCCTTCCTCGAGGAGCCGCCGCATGGGCTCCGCTGGTGCGGCGCGTTCCTCCGGTACCCCGACGAGCCGCGCGACACGCACACGGAGATCCGATACCTGGGCCCACGAGTCATGGTCACCATCGTCATGAACCACATCGGACTGGGCCTGTACCTCTCCATCGGTACACCGCCGCCCGACGCGGCCCGCGTGCCGTGCCGGCGGGTGCGGGCACAGACGGTCGCGAGCTTCGACGACTACCTCCTCATGGCGGTGGGCGAGGACCTGCCGCGGTCTCCGCTTCTGGGCCGCTTCCGGGTTCTCACCGACTTCTGCAACGAGCGGCCCGGGCGGTACACGAACGTCGCGCTCAAGCACCTGGTCGATCTGATCGACCTCATGGCCACCCAGCTGCGCGACCACGGCGCCGCCCTCCTCGCCGGCGATGCCGAGCTGCTCGCTCGCACCCGCGCCTACGGCCAAGCCCGTCAGGCGCCGAGCCACGGCGGCGATGTACCGCGTCACCACCACGACCGTCGGCGGCGCGTCCGCCGCCGGTTACGCCTCTGATACCGACGGACATCGGCGGGCGGCGGGCCGCCCGGCGTGATGACCGGGGAGGCTCTGGCGTACGCGTCCGTTGGTGTCCGGTCGGGCAGGTCGGACGGCTGATGACACGCGTTGTGCACGCCCGACGCGATCGCCGCGGCGGCGCCCGCCTCATGACAGTCTGGGGCCATGGATCGGGCCGGTGTGGCCGCCTGGGTGGCGGCCTACGAGCGGGCCTGGCGCGCGCGCGGCACCGACGCCGCCCTCGGGTTGTTCACCCCCGACGCGACCTATTCCCAGGGCCCTTACCGGGAGCCGGTCGTCGGCGCGGCGGCGATCGCCGACATGTGGGACGCCGAGCGGGACGGGCCCGACGAGGTCTTCCGGATGTCCAGCGAGATCGTGGCCGTCGACGGCGACACCGCCGTGGTGCGGGTCGAGGTCCTCTATGGCGACCCGGTCGACAAGCAGTTCCGCGACCTGTGGGTCATCCGCTTCGCGCCCGACGGCCGGTGCCGCGCCTTCGAGGAGTGGTGGTTCGAACCCTGACCCTCGGCCCGCCGCGGTAGCGGCTGGTCCGCCCGCTCACGGGACGCGAGCCACGGTAACGAGCCACGGTAAGTAGGGGCACCCTGCAGAACAAAATGTGTCTGTAGGGTGCCCCTGCTTACACCAGGGCAAGAGGCGGTTCAGAGGGGGACGCGGGCGATGCCGGGCTCGGTCAGGCTGCCCAGCCACAGCGTGTCGCCGTGCTGGCGGGCTCCGGTGATCATCGTGTACCGGCCCTGCGGACCGTGCAGTGTGCGCAGCGTGTTCCCGTCACCGTCCACAAGGGCCACCAGCCCGTACCGCAGTGGCTGTGGCTGCCACGACTCCGGCAGCACCGCGACCAGCCGGCGCACGTTCGGGTGCGGCAGGAGCCGCTCGGCGATGGCCACCCGGGGACTCGGCAGCGCCACCCAGTACGTGCCGTCGCCGACCGCCGAGATGTTGTCCGGGTACGCGGGCAGGTCGGCCAGCACGACCGGCCCGCCGCCGCCGAGCGGGATCCGGATCAGCCGGTGTTCCACGGTCTCGGCGACCAGCAGCCACGACTCGTCGGGGGCCAGCGCCACCCCGTTGGGGAAGTACAGGCCGTCGGCCACGACCTCGGTCCGCCGGGTCGCGGGGTCGTAGGCCAGCACCCGTCCGTTGGGCCGGTGCTCGAGCAGGTCCCGCCGCCACGCCGACAGCGGGAACCGCGTCGAGCTGTCGGAGAAGTAGACGACGCCGTCGCGGGCGATCGCCGCGTTGTCGCACAGCCGCATCGGAACACCGGCCGCCTCGGTGGCCAGCACGGTGACCGTGCCGTCTTCGGTGACCCGCAACAGGCCGCGGTACGCGTCGCACACCACGAGGCTGCCGTCGCGCGGATCCACCTCGACACCCAGCGGGCGGCCGCCGGTCTCGGCCACCAGCTCGGGCGGACCGTCGCCGCCGGCCGGCCAGCGCCACAGCCGCCCGTCGGCCGCGCCGGTGACCGGCCGCCCGACCGGATCGATGACGACGTCCTCGGGCCCCTCGCCGCCGGGCAGCGCGAGCAGCTCCGCCGAATCGAGGCGGTCGTCGCCGCTGGCCCACGCGCCCCGCAATGGCGGCGGCGTGGTCGCCGGCACCTTCGCGGCGCGGATCCACCGCGGGGCCCGCGGGCGGCCAGCCGGCGACCGATGGGTCGGCCGACCCTCGGCCGGCGCTCGCGGCCGGTCAGTCACAGCCGATCACCGGCAGGCACGTCGGCAGCGGCAGGGTCGGCGTGGGCAGCGGCGGCAGGGTGGGCAGCGGAACGCCGCCACCCCCTCCTCCACCGCCGCCGGTGGGCTCGGGATCGGATCCGCCGCCTCCCCCACCCTGAGTACCCCGGGTTGGTGACGGAGTCCGTTGTGGAGTGCCCGGCAGGCCCGGGGTGGTCGCGCCCGGCAGACCCACGCCCGGCAGGCCCGGCAGCAGGCCCCGGACCGCCTCCACCTCGGCCAGCAGGGTCCGGGCCGCGTCCTGATCCTGGATCTGCCCGATGAGCGCGGTCGCCTCGTTGAGCAGCTTGTCCGCGTCGCTGTAGCGGGACTCGGCCACCGCCTCGCGGGCCCGATCGATGGTCCGCTCCGCCTCCTGCTGCGCGACGCGGGAGTCGGCCCGGTCGGGGAAGATCATCCGCGTGATCGGCCACAGTGGATTGTCGGGGCCGGCCACGCTGGCCGCCGCCGTGGTGACCCCGCCCAGCGCCACCACCGCGGCGGCCGCGGCGGCCAGCACGCGGGCCCGGCGGTGCCGGCGCCGCACCGGCACCACACCCGCCCGACCGTTCGACGAGACCCGGCCGTCGGCCGACCCGCCGGCCGGGGGGGCCGTCACGAACGGCGTGCGTACCGACGGGATGTCGTCGACGAGGTCGGCCCGCCAGGCCGCCAGCATCGCCGCCACCTCGTCGTCGCGGGGGGCGGCCTGGCCGGCGGCCAACGCCTCGAACAGCTCGGCGTCCCGGGCCACGATGGCGAGGTCCACGGGCTCCTCATCGACGCTCACGGCTCACCTCGCTCCCCCAGTACCTCATGCGGCCACCTCGTCGAACATCGTGCCCGCCAGGGCGCGCAGCCGTTGCAGCGCCCGCGACTGCGCCACCCGCACCGCCGCCGCCGACATGCCGAGCACGTCGCCGACCTCCTCGGCGGTGAGGCCGACCGCCACCCGCAGCACGACCAGCTCGCGCTGGCTGGCGGAAAGGCGGTCCAGCAGGCGCGAGAGGCGCCGGGCCAGATCCGTCGACAGCGCGACCTGCTCCGGACCGGGCGCCGGGTCGGCCCGGTCGGGCAGGTCGTCGACCGGGGTCACCACGCGCCCGCGCACCGCCGCCCGCTGCGCGTCGGCGACCTTGTGCGAGGCGATGCCGAAGACGAAGGCCGAGAAGGGCCGGCCCTGGTCGCGGAAGCGGGGCAGGGCCTTCAGCACCGCCAGGCAGACCTCCTGAGCGACGTCGTCGGCCATCCCGTAGGCGCCGCCGATCCGGCCGAGTCGGGCCCGACAATACCGCACCACACCCGGACGAATCAGGGTAAGCACGGCCGACTGGGCCTCGCCATCACCCGCCGCGGCGCGAGCGACCAGCTCGGCCTCATTCGTCGACATCACACCTCCGGTCATCGCACGGTAACCCGATCGGGCCGGTTTGCGCGACGCCAGGTCGACGCGAGCTTGCCAGCGGCGCCACGGGCCGGTGTTACGCCGCGGGCCCGTCGGCCGATGTCCTCGATGAGCCCGCCGGTCGATCCCAGCACCGGCGAGCGGGCCGGTGACCAACCGGAGGGGCCGTGGGCATCGAGGTTCGGGTGGAGGGGCTGACCAAGTCCTTCGGTCGGCAGGTCGTGTGGGCCGACGTGAGCCTGACCCTGCCGGCCGGCGAGATCTCGGTACTGCTCGGCCCCTCGGGTACGGGCAAGTCGGTGTTCCTCAAGACGCTGGTCGGCCTGCTCCGCCCCGACCGCGGCTCGGTCTGGATCGCCGGCCAGGACCTGCCGCGGCTGTCCGAACCGGACCTGTACGAGGTGCGCAAGCTCTTCGGCGTGCTGTTCCAGGACGGCGCGCTGTTCGGATCGATGAACATCTACGACAACGTGGCCTTCCCGCTGCGCGAGCACACCCGCAGACCGGAGTCGGATATCCGGCGCATCGTCACCGACAAGCTGGAGATGGTCGGCCTGTCCGGCGCCGAGCGGAAGCTGCCCGGCGAGATCTCCGGCGGGATGCGCAAGCGGGCGGGTCTGGCCCGGGCCCTCGTACTCGACCCGCAGATCATCCTCTTCGACGAGCCGGACTCCGGCCTCGACCCGGTACGCACCGCGTACCTCAACCAGCTCATCGTCGATCTCAACCAGCGCACCGACGCGACGTTCCTGATCGTCACGCACGACGTGAACACGGCCCGGACCGTGCCCGACAACATCGGCATGCTCTACCACGGGCACCTGGCCATGTTCGGGCACCGGGAGATGCTGCTGTCCAGTTCGGAGCCGGTGGTGCGCCAGTTCCTCAACGCCCAGCGGGTCGGCCCGATCGGGATGGCCGAGGAGAAGGACGCCACCGAGCGGGAGGCCGAGCAGGCCGCCGGATATGAGCTGCCACCGCTGCCGCCCATCCCGGCTCAGCTACCGCCGTCGGACGGGATGCCCAGGCCCAGCCAACGCCCGCCCGGGCAGTGGTGCGCCGAGCACGGCGTGACAGCGCCGCCCGGTTCTTTTGGCGGACAGGCCCTTGGCGGACCGTCGTTCGGCGGCCCGGCCGACGCGACACCGCCGGCCCTGGTACTGCTGCCCGGTGCGGGCTCCGGCGCCACGCCTCCTGGCGCCGGAGCCCGCGCGAGCGGAGCGAGCGCAACAACGACGGAGAAGCCATGGCCGACCTGGTGACGGCGGGTGTGCGCCACTCCGGCCAATTCTTCGCGTTCTGCCTGGACACGCTGCGGACCTCTGTCCGGCGACCGTTGCAGGTGCGCGAGTTCATCCAGCAGGCGTGGTTCATCAGCTCCGTGTCGATCCTGCCGGCCGCGCTGATCTCGATCCCGTTCGGCGCGGTGATCGCCCTGCAGCTCGGCTCCCTGGTGCGCCAGCTCGGCGCCCAGTCGTTCACCGGGGCGGCATCCGTGCTCGCCGTGGTCCGGGAGGCCGGGCCGATCGTGACCGCGCTCGTCATCGCCGGTGCCGGCGGGGCGGCCATCTGCGCCGACCTCGGCGCGCGGAAGATCCGCGAGGAGCTGGACGCGATGCGGGTGCTCGGCATCGACCCGATCCAGCGCCTCGTGGTACCCCGGGTCCTGGCCTCCATGCTCGTCGCGGTGCTCCTCAACGGCGTCGTCAGCGTCGTCGGAGTGGCCGGAGGCTACCTGTTCAACGTGGTCATGCAGGGCGGCACGCCCGGGGCGTACCTGGCCAGCTTCCAGGCGCTGGGCCAACTGCCCGACCTCGTGGCCGGCGAGATCAAGGCGCTCATGTTCGGCGCCGCCGCCGCGCTGGTGGCCTGCCACCAGGGCATGACCGCCAAGGGCGGGCCCAAGGGCGTCGGCGACGCGGTCAACCGCAGCGTCGTGATCACTTTCATGCTGTTGTTCGCGCTGAACTTCGTCATCACGGCCGTCTACTTCCAGGTCGTACCCCAGAAGGGCACGTGATGGGCGGCCCGCTGACCACTCTGGACAACCTCGGCGAGCAGCTGAGTTTCTACGGACGCGCCGCCGGCTGGATCCCGCGCTCCCTTCGCCGGTACAAGCGTGAGGTGGTCCGGCTGCTCGCCGAGGTGTCTTTCGGATCCGGGGCGCTGGCCGTGGTCGGCGGCACCGTCGGCGTCATCTGCTTCCTCACGTTCTTCACCGGTACCGAGGTGGGGCTGCAGGGGTACCAGGCGCTCAACCAGATCGGCAGCAGCGCGTTCACCGGCTTCGTCTCGGCCTACTTCAACACGCGCGAGATCGCCCCCCTGGTCGCGGCGCTGGCCCTGTCGGCCACCGTCGGCTCGGGCTTCACCGCGCAGCTCGGGGCCATGCGCATCTCGGAGGAGATCGACGCGCTCGAGGTGATGGCGGTGCCGCCGCTGCCGTTCCTCGTGACGACCCGGATGATCGCCGGCTTCGTCGCCGTCATCCCGCTCTACGTGGCCGGTCTGCTCTCCAGCTACCTGGCCACCCGCACGATCGCCACCGTCTACTTCGGCCAGTCGACCGGCACGTACGACTACTACTTCCACCTCTTCCTGCCACCGGAGGACGTGCTCTGGTCGTTCGGCAAGGTGCTCGTGTTCAGTCTCATCGTCATCGGCATCCACTGCTACTACGGCTACAACGCCAGCGGTGGGCCGGCCGGCGTCGGCGTGGCCGTCGGGCGCGCGGTGCGGGCGGCCATCGTCTCGGTGAACATCGTGGACTTCTTCCTCTCCCTGGCCATCTGGGGCGCCACCACGACCGTACGGATCGCCGGATGAGGCGGCTGCTCGGGCTCGCGTTCATCGCCGTGCTGGCGGTGCTGGTGACGCTGTCGCTGCTGGTCTACCGCAAGGCGTTCACGCCGGTGGTGTGGGTGTCGTTGCGGGCCGACCACGCCGGCATGCAGCTCAACCCGGGCGCGGACGTGAAGCTGCGCGGAGTCATCGTCGGCGAGGTCCGCGAGATCACCGCCGACGGCGCCGGCGCGACGCTGCGGCTCGCGCTCGACCCGGCGATGACCGGTCAGATCCCGGCCAACGTCGCCGCGCGGCTGCTGCCCAAGACTCTCTTCGGCGAGAAGTATGTCGAGCTGGTGCCGCCGGCGTCGGGGGGATCTCCGGCCCCGATCGCCGGCGGCGCCGTCATCGAGCAGGACCGCACCGAGACCGCAGTCGAGCTCGAACGCGTCCTGGACAACGCGTTGCCGCTGTTGCAGGCGATCAAGCCGGACCGGCTGGCGGCCACCCTCGGCGCGCTGGCCTACGCGCTGGAGGGGCGCGGCGAGCGGCTCGGCCGCGACCTGGTGACCGCCGAGGACCTGCTGCGCCGGCTTACCGACGCGATGCCGACGATCGCCGAGGACGTCCGCCTGCTGGCCCGGGTGGTCGACACCTACGACGGCGCGGCCGAGGACATCCTGGCCCTGCTGCGCGACCTGACCGTCACCGCCACCACGATCACCGACCAGCGCGCCCAACTGGCCGGATTCCTGGCCGACGCGACGGACCTGGCCGACGAGACGCGCACCTTCCTCGACCGGTACGGCGACCGGCTCATCCGGCTCGGCCAGGTCACCCGGCCCGTCCTGGACCTGCTGGCCGTCTACTCGCCGGAGTACCCGTGCCTGCTGCGCGGCGTCGTCGCGCTGCAGCCGCGGGCCGACGCGGTGTTCGCCACCGGCCGGATGCGGGTCACGCTCGAGATCACCCGGGACAACGGCAAGTACGTGGCCGGCCGCGACGACCCCGTCTACGGAGCGCGCAACGGGCCCAACTGCCGCGGGCTGCCCGACCCGGCCGTGCCGGCGCCCGAGGTGCGGATCAATGACGGGTACGGCGGCGGAGCCCAGGGCGGCAACGCGCCCATCCTCGGGTACGCGTCGATGGGCATCGCGGGTACGGCCGAGGAGGCGGCGCTGGTCAAGCCGCTGGTGGCCGCCGCGACCGGTGCGCGGGCCGACACCGTGCCCGACGTGGCGGTGCTGCTCTGGGCCCCCCTGATGCGCGGAGCGGTGGTGAGTGTCGCATGAGAGGCCGACGCGAGCTTGCGAGCGGCGCAAACGCACCACGGTCGCCGCAGCGCCGGGTCGCCGGGCCGCTGACCAAGCTGGTCGTCTTCGCGGCCGTCACCGTGGTGCTGACCGGCCTGCTCGCGCAGACGCTGGGCTCGTGGGATCTGGACGGGACCACGTACCGGGCCCGGTTCTCCGACGTGACGGGGCTCCTGGTCGGGGATGACGTGCGCGTCGCCGGGGTCCGGGTCGGCCGCGTCTCCGGGATCGGGCTGGCCGGCACCGACGCCGAGGTGTCGTTCACAGTGGACGATCAGGTGCCGCTGGCCACCACGGTGCGCGCGAAGATCCGCTACCGCAATCTCGTCGGCCAGCGCTATCTGGCCCTCATCGACGCGCCGGGCGGCGCCGAGCGGCTGCGCCCGGGCGCGCTGATCCCCCGGTCACAGACGACGCCGGCGCTGGACCTCACCGTGGTCTTCAACGGGTTCCGGCCGCTGTTCGTCGGGCTCAACCCGGACGACGTCAACCGCTTCGCGTACGAGATCATCCAGGTCCTGCAGGGCGAGGGCGGCACCGTGGCCAACCTCCTGCGTCGTACCGCGTCACTGACCGGCGCGCTGGCCGACCGCGACGCCGCCATCGGCCGGGTGGTGGAGAACCTCAACGCCGTGCTGGCCACGCTGGCCGAACGTGACGAGACCCTGGACGAGACGATCGTCCGGTTGCGACAGTTCGTCTCCGGCCTGGCCGCCGACCGGACCGCGATCGGCGACGCGATCGCCTCGATCGACGACCTGGCCGCCGCCACCGGCTCGCTGCTGCGCGACGCGCGCCCCGACCTGGCCCAGGACGTCACGCTGCTCAACAAGCTGGCCGGCACGCTCAACGACAACACCCAGGTGATCGAGGACACGCTGCGCCGCCTGCCCGACCGGTACGCGGCGCTGACCCGCACGGCCACGACCGGGTCCTGGTTCAACTTCTTCCTGTGCGACTTCGACGGCCGGGTCGGCCTCGTGCCCGGCGTCGACGACGCCCAGCCCCACTTCAGCTCGGGCGCCGCCCGCTGCGGTGTCGCCGGCGTGGCCGCGGGAGCCCGATGATGGCGCGGGCGAGCCGACGTCCGAGCGAGGGACGAGCGAGGCGGAGGCGAGCAACGCAACCACGCCGGATGAAGCCGTTCAGCGAGCGCAGCCCGCTCGTCGTGGGTGCGGTGAGCCTGATCGTGCTCGCGGGCCTGGTGCTGGCCGCGTTCCGCATCGACGACCTGCCGCTCATCGGCGGCGGCCCGGCCTACCGGGCGGCGTTCCGGGACGCGAGTGGGCTGGCGCCGGGCAACGAGGTCCGGGTGGCCGGCGTCAAGGTCGGCACGGTCAAGGGTGTAGGCCTGGCCCGCGACGGGAACACGCCGTACGTGCGGGTCGACTTCCGGGTGTCGGCCGGCGACGTGCCGCTCGGTTCGGCCACCCGGGCCACCATACGCATCAAGACGATCCTCGGTCAGAAGTACCTGTCCCTGGAGCCGGCCGGGCCGGGACGGCTGAAGACGGGCGAGCAGATCCCGCTGGACCGCACGGCGTCGCCCTTCGACGTGCTGGAGGCCGTGCAGGGCTTGGCCGACACCGTCGGGCGCATCGACACGGCGCAACTGGCCACCGCGTTCACCGTCCTGTCGCAGACGTTCGCCGATACCCCGGCCAGCGTACGGGCCTCCCTGGACGGTCTGTCGCGGCTCTCGCGGACCGTGGCCAGCCGCGACGAGCAGCTGCGCTCGCTGCTCGACCACGCCCGGACCGTCACCGGCGTGCTGGCGCAGCGGGACGAGGAGTTCCGTGCCCTGGTCGGCGACGCCAACCTGCTGCTGGCCGAGGTGCAGCGCCGCCGCGACGCCATCTCCGACCTGCTCGGCGCCACCGACGAGCTGGCCAAGCAGATATCCGGACTGGTGGCCGACAACCGGGCCCAGCTCGGCCCGGCGCTGCGCCGGCTGCGGACCGTGGTGGCCACGCTGCAGCGCAACCGGGCCGACCTGGAGCGCACGCTGCGTACCATGGCGCCATTCATCACCGCCTTTACCAACGTTATCGGCAATGGTCGATGGTTTGACTCCTGGGTGGACGGACTGCTCCAGCCGTTCGTACCCCAGACGGGGGGTCGCTGATGTCCCGCACCCCGTTCCCTGGCCGCGGTGCCCTTCCAGCTTCGCCTTCGCCTCGCTCGTTCCTCGCTCGGACGTCGGCTCGCGCCTGGGCGCCGGCGGTGCTCCTCCTCGCCGCGCTGGTGGTAGCCGCCGGGGTGCTGTGGCGGGTGGATGAGCCGACCCGGCGCCTGGCGGCCCAGTTCAGCGCCACCGTCGGCCTGCACCCGGGTTCGGACGTCCGGATCCTCGGCGTGCGCGTCGGCGAGGTCGTCGCGGTGACGCCCCAGGGCCGCACCGTACGGGTCGACATGCGCTACGACGCCGGCTTCGACGTGCCGGCCGATGCGCGGGCCGTCATCGTGCCGCCGAGCGTGGTCAGCGACCGGTACGTGCAGCTGACCCCGGCCTACACGGCCGGCCCGGTTCTGGCCGACGGCACCGAGATACCGGTGGAGCGGACGTCGGTGCCGCTGGAGGTCGACGACATCTTCCGGGCGCTCAACGAGTTCAACCGGGCGCTCGGCCCGGGCGGCGCCAACGCCGACGGTGCCCTGTCCGACCTCGTCGAGACGGCCCGGCGCAACCTCGAGGGCAACGGGCAGCGGCTGCACGACACGCTCGACGGTCTCAGCCGGGCCCTGGGCACGCTGTCCGAGGGCCGCGAGGACCTGTTCGGCACGGTGGCCAACCTGGCCGAGTTCACGACCGCCCTGGCCCGCAGCGACTCCGATGTGCGCGAGTTCAACCAGCGGCTGGCCGACGTGGCCGAACTGCTGGCCGCCGAGCGCGACGACCTGGCGGCGGCCCTGCGGGACCTCGGCCGGGCGCTGGCCGATCTCACCGGCTTCGTCCGCGACAACCGGGACGCGCTGGTGTCCAATGTGGCCGCACTGGCCGACCTCACCAGCGTGCTCGTCCGCCAGCAGCGGGCGATCATCGCCTCCCTCGACGTGGGCCCGCTGGCCCTGTCCAACCTCAACCTGGCCTACAACGGGCGCTCCGGCACCCTGGACACCCGGGACAACGCCCTGGGACCCTACGACCCGGCCAGCTTCGTCTGCTCGCTGATGGTCAACGTGGTGCCGGCCCCACAGATCCCGAAGGCCTGCTTCGATCTGGCCAAGCTGCTGGCCGCCCGCGGCCTTCCGATGTCGAACGAGCTCCGCCGGCTGCTCGGGCTACCCCCGAGCGGGTCGCCGCCCGGACGTCCCCCCACGCCGGGCGGCGCTCCGGCGGAGCAGCTCGTGTCGGAGGTCCGGGACCTGACCCTGGGTGGCATCCTCCGAGGTGGACAGTGATCTCCCTGAGGCGGGTGCTCGCCGCGGCGCTGGTGCTCCTGCTCGCCGGGTGCTCCGGGGGCGGGCTGGCCGACGTACCCCTGCCCGGTGGCGCGCCGGACGGCCCGGCCTACCGGGTGACCATCGAGTTCGCCGACGTCCTGGACCTGGTACCCCAGTCGGCGGTGAAGGTCAACGACGTCACCGTCGGGGCGGTGGAGCGGGTGTGGCTGTCCAACTGGACCGCCCGGGTGCTGGTCCGGGTCGCCACATCGGTCCGCCTGCCGGACAACGCGACGGCGGCGATCCGGCAGACGAGCCTGCTCGGCGAGAAGTTCGTCGCGCTCGCCGCCCCGGTGGGCGAGCCGGCCCGGGGCGAGCTGTCCGACGGCGACGTGATCGGCCTGGAGCGCACCCGCCGCAGCGCGGAGGTGGAGGAGGTCCTGGCCGCGCTCGGCCTGGTCCTCTCCGGCGGCGGTCTGGCCCAACTGCGGACCATCAACCGGGAGATCGCCACGGCGTTGCAGGGTCGCGAGTCCGACGCCCGCGGCGCGCTGCGCCGGCTCGACGAGTTCATCACCGGCCTGGACGAGCAGAAGGCCGACATCGTCCGGGCCATCGAGGCGATGGACCGGCTCACCCAGCGGCTGGCCCGCCAGCGCGACGTGATCGGAGCGGCGGTGGACGCGCTGGCGCCGGGCCTGGGCGTGCTGGCCGACCAGCGCCGCCAGCTCACCGCCGCCCTCACCGCGCTCGGCCATCTGTCCACAGTGGGCACAAGGGTGATCAAGGCGAGCCGGGCCGACACGGTGGCCAGCGTCGCGGCGCTGCGCCCGATCCTGGACCAGCTCGTGCGGGCCGGCGACGCCCTGCCCAGGGCGATGGACTTCCTGCTGACGTTCCCGTTCCCGCCGGCCATCTCCGGCGCGATCGTGGGCAACCAGGTCAACCTGAGCGTCACGCTGGACCTCGACGCCGTACAGATCCTGGGCAACCTGCTGGCCCGGCCACCGGCCGAGGGTGACGAGACGCCGACCGGGCCGGGCCTGCCCACCGTGCCGCTGCCCAGCCTGCCGCCGCTGCCGCTCCCGCCCCTGCCGCCGCTGCCGCCGCTGCCGTTGCCCTTGCCGTCGCTGACGCCGACCCCGTTGCCGTCGTTGCCCATCCCGCTGCCGACCATCACCCTGCCCGGCCTCCCGGTGCCCGGCGACGGCGCGGCGGATCGCGACCTGGGCTACCTGCTCACCCGGGGGTTGCGAGGATGATCACTCGGATGGCGCGCCTGCAGGTGCTCGTGTTCCTGGTGCTCAGCGCCGTGGGGGTCACGTACGTCGGCCTGCGCTACGTCGGGTTCGGCGAGCGCTTCTTCGGCTCCGGTTACGTCCTCCACGTCGACCTGCCGGCCACCGGCGGCATCTTCGCCAACGCCCCGGTGACGTACCGCGGGGTGCCGGTGGGCCGGGTCGGCGCCGTGCGGCTGCGGGGCGACGGGGTCCTGGTCGACCTCCGGCTCGACGGTGACGTACGGATCCCGGCCGCCACCCGCGCGGTCGTGGCGCAGCGCTCGGCGGTCGGTGAGCAGTACCTGGATCTGCGTCCGGACACCGACACCGGGCCGTACCTGGGCGACGGCGACACGATCCCGCGCGATCGCACGGGCACGCCGCTGCCGATGGAGACGCTGCTGTCCGGCCTCGACGCGCTGGTCGCCTCGGTCGGGCCGGAAAGTCTCGGCATCGTCATCGACGAGCTGGGGCGGGCCTTCGAGGGCAACGAGGCGGCGCTGGCCCGGCTGCTCGACGCGAACAGCGCGCTGCTGGAGGACGGCCTCCGCCATCTGCCCGAGACCCTGGCGTTGATCCGCGACGGGCGTACCGTGCTCGCCACCCAGGCCGAGTCGGCCGACGCGATCCGCCGGTGGGCCGCGGCGCTGGCCCAGCTCGCCGCGACGCTGCGCGCCGCCGATGGCGACCTGCGGCGCCTGCTCACCTCGGGTCCGCCGGCCGCGGCGGAGCTGATCCGGCTGCTGCGTGGCCTCGACCCGTCCATCGGCACGCTGCTGGGCAACCTGGTGACCGTCAACGGCATCGCCGCCCGGCGCCTGCCCGGGCTCGAGCAGATCCTGGTCACCTATCCCCTGGCGGTGAGCGGCGGCTTCACCGTGGTACCCGGCGACGGGACCGCGCATCTCGGGCTCGTGGTGAACGTCAACGACCCGGCCGCCTGCAACTACAACCGCAGCGGTACCCGGGACTGCACCGCCGCCGAGCGGGCCGGCGGCGCCGGCGTGCGCGGGTCGGGCGCCGCGCCCCGCGCCGGCGGCGGTGGGGGCGGCGGTGGCTCCGGCACCGGCGGCACCGGGACGGGCTCGGACACCGGTGATGGCCCGGCCCCGGGTGGACCGCAGACGGTGTTCGTCGCGGGCTACGACCCGTCGACGGGACTCGTGCTCGGGCCGGACGGTGCGCCGGTGCTCTTCGGCGGCACGGGCGGCCAGTACCGCCTCGCCGGCGACCAGTCGTGGAAACAGCTCCTGCTCGCCGGCCTGGCGCCATAGCCGACGAGCCACAGTGGAAGGAAGGCCGGCATGACCGTACGCCAGATCCGCGACACCCGGGAGGTCGCCCGGCGGCGCAACACACGCGTGGTCATCGTCCGCCCGCGACAGCCAGCCCCCGCGGGGGATGCGGCCCCGGCGAGGAGTCGGGCACCGGCGGGCGCCACCCGGGAGCCGAAGCCCGCGAAGGTTCGTCCGGCGGCGAAGCGGGCGCGGCGGGGTACGGCGCGGCCCTCCCGGGGTGTGATCCTCTCCGGCGTACTGCTGGCCGCGGCGTTGGCGGCGCTGGTCGTCACCGGCCGGCAGTGGCACGACCAGTGGCGCCTCGACGGCGCGCACCAGGCGGCGCTCGCGGCGGCCCAGCAGGCCACTGTGGACTTCGTGTCGATCAGCGCGGCCAGTGTGGACCACGACCTGCAGCGCATCGCCGGCGGGGCGACCGGCGACTTCGCCGACGAGTTCAACCGCGGCCTGCGCGACGTCCGGACGGCCGTGATGGAGAACGAGGTGCAGTCCCAGGGCACGGTCCTGCGGGCCGGGCTCGTGTCGGGCGACCTCGACTCGGCGGTCGTCATCGTCGCCGTGGACGCGACCGTGAAGAACAAGGCGGCACCCGGCGGTCGCCTGTCCCACTACCGGATCCAGGTGGACATGGCCCTGGACCCGGACACCGGGCGCTGGCTGGTGTCGCGTCTGCAGTTCGTCGGCTGAGGAGGGCACCGTGCATCTGTTACATTCGCGCCGCTCGCAAGGTCGCGTCGGCTTCCTCACCGTCACCGTGCTCATCGGCGGCCTGGCCGTGTGGGCTTGGTTCTCGGCGCATCGGGCCGACCGCTCCGAGCGGGCCGGCCGCGACGCGGTGGCCGCCGCCACCGCCGCGACGCAGGCCATCTTCTCCTACGACTACCGCCGCTTCGACACGAGCGTCGCCAATGGCATGCGGTTCGTCACCGGCTCCTTCGCGCAGGAGTACGCGGAGACGACGGCCGCGCTGAAGTCGGCGGCCGAGAAGGAGCGGGCCGTGGTACGGGCCGAGGTGTCCGCGGCCGGCGTGGTGAACGCGGCACCCGACCAGGTCGAGGTGCTGGTGTACGTCAACCAGTACCGCCGCAACGCCAATATCACCGGCGAGAAGGTGGACCAGAACCGCGTCGTGCTCGCGCTCGTACCGGTCGACGGCGAGTGGAAGGTGGTGCGGGCCAGCGCCATCTGACCCAGCGGCTGGTTCCCTGGCGTACGGCTACGAGGTGTCCGGCGCTCCCGAACTGTCGGAAGGGTCGCCGGCCCGGGTGGTCGGGGTGGTCCAGGGGTCGGCTGGGTCCGAGGTCGTGGGGTGTGCCGCCGGGTCGGGTGACGCTCACCTGCCCGGTGGCCGGTCGAGACGGAGGCGCCACCGTCCTTCGTGGACCAGCACGTGGTGGTGCGTGACCGGCGCGGGTGATGGCGGCGGTCAGGCTGCGGGCATTCTCCGATCGGCGCGGGCACTGGAGCGCGAGTGGCCGCGTCAAGGGTCTGCCCGAAGGGACGGCCGCAGGCCGCCGCCCTTGACGCGGCCGGGAGCGCGAAGACAATAGCGTGCCCGGGAGGATGGTCGCCTCGGTGAGGGCGTGTGCTGGGAGGGCGAGGCATTTACCAGTGATCCAAGACTCCAGCGGCGTCCGCGCGGGACACATCGTCGCGCCGCGCCACCATCAGTGTGCCGGCAGCGGACCGGCGGTCCACAGGTCGCCTGCCGGGCGCGTGTCGTCATGGGGACAGGGGCGGTTGTCAACGTGGGCCAACCCTCCGGCGTCTGTTCCCCGTCGCTATCAGGGGCGACCAGACACGGCGCCGAGCGCGCCGAGAGGAGTGTGGGTTATGTCGGCCCAAGGTCGGTTGCTTCGAGGGACTGTGGTTGGCCTCGCCGCCGCCACAATGTTCGCCGTCGGGCCGGTGGCCGCGAACGCCGCGCGGCCCAAGGAGAGTGCCAGCCTGGCTGGCGCCTGCCAGATGCGATTCTTGCCGGTGCCGGTCGCGGCCGAGTCGAGTTCAGTCACCGGCGCCGACCACACGGGACGCTTCCTGGTCGGTCAGGCCACCGTGTTCGACGGGACGGCTTCCGTGGTGGAGAGTCTGCTGTGGACGGACGGGCGGCTCCGAACGTTGGACACGAGCGCTCTCGCGCCGTATGTCGGGGTCAAGGTGACGGACGTGAACAGCAACGGTGCCGTTGTCGGCTACCGCACGACCGACGTGACGACGTTCCACAGCGACGCCTGGGTGCGCCGGAATGGCCGCTATACCTTGCTGCCGGGTCTCGAGCCGGACGACGCGACCATGGCGGTCGCGATCAACTCGGCCGGCGACATCATCGGTACCGATGTGGACCTGTCGGTGAGCCCCGCCGTGTTCCACGCCGTTATCTGGCCGGCCGAACGGCCCGGTACGGTACGCGAGCTGACAATTGACGGCGCGTCCCCGCCGTGGGCCATTGGCATAGACATCGACGACGACGGCACAGCGCTCGCGATGCTCGGCCCTGTGACGACACCGGACCAGCGCCCGTACATCTGGCCCGCCCGTGGCCAGGGCTATCCGCTAACCGGGCCGACCGGCACGACGAATCCGTTCGCGAACGCACTTCACGGCGGATGGGTGGCCGGTGCCGCTGTGCGTGACACGGGTGGCGGCTTCAGCACCAGCGCGGTGGTGCGGTGGCACCTGCCCGACCGCACCGCGACCCTGGTGTCAACCGAGTACGGAGACGCCTTCGCCGTCAACCGCTACGGCACCGTCGCGGTCCTAGGTGCGCTCATCCACCGCAACGGCCGGATCAGCGCGCTGGGCGACTCCGCGCAACCTGCCGTGCTGAGCGATCGCGGCACGGCCGCCGGTACATATTCCGGAAGTGCGGTGGTCTGGACCGGCTGCTGATAGCCACCATTCACATGCCCGGGCCCTCGTCCTCGACGGGGGCCCGCCCGCGCGCCTGGAAGAAGTGTCCGACGAACTACCCGGAGGTGAGGTTCCGCCCATTGCTTTGCGGGTGCGCCACCCAGCGGGCCGAGCTGGACCGTGGAACCTTGCCGCCCGAGCGGGGTCCGCCCATCATCGAGGCCATCGTCGACGCCAGGGGCCAGGCTGTACGAATTGGGCCGACGACCTAGCCCGCCACGAACATCGCACTCAAACAGATCGAGAGCATCTTGGCCACGCGGAAGCTCCTCGGCCGATGGTTGACGCGTGGGTGCGCGGCGACGAGCTCGTCCAGGTCGGCCCGCAGGCACTCGACCGGTGGATCAACAAATGGTCGCGGGCCACCGCCATCTCGGTGCGCCACCGGCGGTGGCCCGTGTAACACGGTCGGGCGGCCGGTCTGCCGACCGCCCGACCGTGCGTCCTACTGACCGCGGCTGGTCGGGTCGACCCGGGCCCAGCGCAGCAGGTCGGTCATCTTGAACGTACCGGCCTGCTGGGCCGGCAGGGTGGGCCGCCAGGTCGGCTGTACCCGCATGAAACCGTTCGGGTCCAGCTGCAGCAGGCCGATGAACACCTCACCGACGATGGTTCCGCCGACCGGGCCGAGCCGCAGGCCGTTCTCCAACCGCTCGGCCTCGGCGAGCGTGTAGTACCAGAGCGGGGTCTGGTTCTCGAGCGCGACGCCGTAGTCGGCGAGTTCCTGGCAGTGCAGCATCGTCGCGCCGATGGTCTGGGCGATGCGCTGACCGGCCGGGATGCCCCACGTGAGGTGGCGCAGCAGGTTGCGCTCGGCCAGCGACGTGGGCGGCGTCCCGCTCGCGATCGTCTGCAACGGCAGGTTGAACAGCGGCGTCGAGAGCTTGGTGTCGATGCGCTTGTTCGGCCGGATGGCCGGCGTCGACGCGCCCGGGTCGGTGAACTGCGGCCCGAAGTCGAAGAACGTCTGCCAGCCGATGAACCGCCGCCGGGCGCGGGCGCCACCACGCATGTCCACCGGGTCGGCCTGGCCCTGCCCGGCCGGGTCGAAGATGAACGCGAAGAACGCGGTGCCGTCGTTGTTGCCCCGCAGGTTCACCCGGTAGGAGGGCCGCACCATGCTGTGGCCCATCCGGTAGCACGCGCCCTGGAACTCGACCGGGATGAAGGCCGGCCCGGGCTCCGGACGGTACCAGCGCCGCCCGCCGGAGAGGATGCTGCTGACCCGCGACTGCCCGATGACCTGCGGCAGGAACTCGTTGAGGATGATCCACTGGTAGTGCCAGGTGAGCGTGCGCCGGGCCTGCGCGAACTGCTGGGTGGTCGGCACACCCTGGCTGCGCAGCTGGTCCACGAGCCGGTTGTGGGCCATGATGAACGCGCACTGCAGGCCGGCGATGACCACGTTCTCGTCGTTGCGGGGGTCGCCGATGATGGCCCGCAGGCTCGAGTCGCGCGGCAGGTCCTCGAACAGTCCACCCGACTCGATGCGCAACTTGATGCGGTCGGACTGGTACAGCTGCGGGCTGACCGTCGGACCGCCACCGTAGACGGAATCCAGGTCGAACGACGGCGTGCGGGCGTTGGGCGAGGATTCCGGATTGGTCGGCACGCCCAGGGGCGACGTGCTGTCGAACGTCATGTCGTGGTCGAGGAACTGGCCCAGGAACGTGGTGCCGGCGGTCATGTTGCTCACCACGTTGTCCCGGTTGTTGGGGCTCAGCTCGGGATTCGTGATGAGCCGGACCGGTCCCTCGTTGAGCGGGTCACGGGCGTCCATCATGCCGCCCGGCTTGCCCATGTCGCGTAGGGCGGCCCGTCGACGGTCGTCCGCGGGAATGAACGGTGGCAGGTCCGGGAACATGCGCCCGAACCGGTCGGCGGGCGTCGCCGCCGCCGCCTCGTCGTGCCCGGTCAGCGCGGGCACGGTGCCGGCCGCGGCCGCCCCCGCCGCGGTGACGCCCAGGCCGGTGAGGAAGCGACGACGGCTCACCGATACCGAGCGGTCCTGTGGATGCCGAGACTTGGAACCCATATATCTCCAACCTTTCGCCTAGCCGCGGTGACCGTCACGGCACTATCGACACGTGGTCTGGATGGATTCTGGAGCGGTTAAGTTCTTGGCGCAGGAGCCCCGGGGGGTTCCGACACCTGTCCAGGTTCGGTGACGTACTCGAACTCATCAATACGTGACCAAACCCGCACGCTCCGACGCCACAAGGAGATCGCGGCCCGCGACACGCGCGATCGTGACTGACCACGTCGGACCGTTCGCCTCGGACACCCACGGGCACGCGACGGGGAGCCGCCCCGCGATCACCGCGGGGCGAACTCCCCTGGGGAGGCCCATCGGGTCAGGCGGTCACGGCGGCAACCTTGAGACCCGACTCGACCGGCGGGCGGTGATGCGCGGCCGGTGCCCGGGCCGGTCGCGCCGTGCTGGCCGCCGTGGCCGGGGCCGAACCCACCGCGCTCGTGGTGGACCCCCGCGCGATGAGCTCGAGCAGGCCGAGGGCATGGGCGGCGGAGAGCGCGCCGGCCCGGTTGCGGGCGCCCAGCTTGCGGAACAGATGTCCCTGCGTGTTCTCCACCGTCTTCTCGGCGATGCCGAGCTGCCGGGCCGTCTGCCGGACCGTGTGACCGCTGGCGATGGACCGCAGGATGTCGCACTCGCGGGCGGTCAGCTCGGGCATCGCGTGAGCCAACCGGACGGTCGGCCGCGTGACGATGCCCAGCGCCGCCGCCCGCGCGACCGCCTGCGTCTGTCCGGCGACATCGAGCTTGTTGTAGATGCGCCGCTTGGCGTTGGCCACCGCCGAGGCGCTTATCTCCAGCAGCTCCGCGATCCGGTCCACTGTGTGCCCCCCGCTGACGAGGGTGATGATCTCGCGCTCCCGTTCGGTCAGCCCGGACCCGACCACGCGGGCGTTGCGGGCGTCGAGGTCCTGGCGGTAGCGCTGCAGAACGACCAGCAACGCCTCGAGTCCGTGCGAGCACGGAACGAGAGTGTCCACGCCGAGTCGCCACAACGCCGCGAGCTCGGCGGGTGACAGGTGGTCGTAGACCACCACCACCCGGGCCAGGTCGACGCAGGCGCGAAGCCTGCTCAGGGCGTCGGCGATACCACCGCAGAGATCGATAAGTATCACTTCTGGGCGTCGCAACTGACACAGGACCCTCAGGTCGTCCAGGTCGGCGGCGTGCCCCACGACGTCGTACTCCCGTTCCGCGCGCAGGCACGCCGCCAGGGCGTCGCGGAACAGTCGCCGATCCGAGCGGACGGCGACACGTAATGTGCGTTGTCGCACCGGTGCCGAAGACATCCGGTTTTCCTCCCCAGGTGCCCGTCCTCCGCTAAGTGCGGGCTCTCGGCGCCGAGAGATCGATCCCTCAGCACCGGATCTGATTCTGGTACTAATCCAGTCTCGGCGATAGGTGCTCGGGCGACTTTCTCCAATCACAGGATGAAATATTTATTAAGATCAACGGTTTAGCGCGCGTCGACCATGGATTTCCGGCAGAACACAGCGCCGATCATGACGTTAACTTCATGAACGGCGCTAAGGCGAGGGCGGATGAGGGACGAGGGCGGCGGCGTCACGATCCGCGTTTGACGAGGCGGCGGCGCAGGGCCGCGAGTACCCGGGGTGGCGTCAGCGGTACGACGGCGATCACGAGGTGTCCGGTGTAGTCGAGCCGGGCGCCGACCGCGTACAGGCGACCGCGGTGCCGGGCCACGGCGGGCTTCGGCAGCCTGATGCCTGGCGCCCGCAGCGGGGCGGCACCGGGCGAACCGTCGACGCTCACCTCGGCGTGCAGCGGGCGGCGGCCGCCCAGGGGCGCGGCGTCGGCCACGAGCTGGTCGACGCGGAAGCGGGCCCGCACCAGCGAGCCGCCGCTGGGCGGACCGGCGACCGAGGTGGCGGGCGAGGTGGCGCCGACCAGCGGCCCGGCCCGTACGGTCAACTCACTCGGCGGATCGGGCAGCGGGCTGTGGGCGACGATCTCCAGCGTGCGCGCGCCGGACCGGTCGGTCATCCAGGACACGGCGGTGGTGTTGAGCCGGGCGGCCCAGCGGGGGGCGAAGTCGGTGACGTCGAACCAGGCGTCCGGCGCCGACCGCGACGGGTCGCGGAACCCGGGATAGCGGGCGTACCAGCGGCCGTCCTCGATGAGGGTCGGCGGCACGCCCAGGCGCGCGTCGTGGTCGATGACCGCGAGGAGGTCGTCCAGTCCGGCCGAATGGACAAGGTCGAGCCGGATCCTCGTCTCGGGCTCGAGTTGGTCGCGGATGGCGTCGGTGAGGTAGAGCGAGACGAGCTCGGCCAGACCCTCCCGGACCCGTTCCTGGACCTCCCGCTCGTCGCGCCGGAGGTCGTCGGCCAGCAACTTGCCGGCCTCCCAGGCGAAGTGCCGCACCAGCACGGCGTCGCGGCGCGGACCCGGCTCGAGGAGCTTGGCCACACAGGTCATGATCGATTGAAGGCTGTGCAGGCGGCGCAGGCGCCGGCTCGAGTAGGTGATGTTCCCGGAGTCCAGGCGGCGCACGATGTAGTAGTAGTCGTAGTCGGCCGCGACCGAGATGCGCCGGGCCCGCACGCAGGCCTCGATGGTGAACGGCTGGTCGCTGCCCATCGGCATGTCCT
>Ga0307415_100000184_pt1 | contig 27816 bp, 31 predicted proteins | sample DK1Cmetagenome_FD_204524 | JGI IMG/M metagenome (GOLD analysis project Ga0307415, IMG submission 204524) | Maize rhizosphere microbial communities from greenhouse at UC Davis, California, United States - DK15-C-2 | ecosystem: Host-associated > Plants > Roots > Rhizosphere > Soil | place: USA... | reverse complement strand
CGACGACGACGAGGTGCTCCGGCACCCTCTGGAGTGCCACCATGTCGGTATTGTCGAGATAAGGGACATCGGCGATCCCGGGCATATTCGGCATGCTCGCCCGGCCCCCGACGTTCAGAAAGATCTTTGGGGCACTCAATACCCGGTTTCCGACCATGACGGATGACGGGCCGGTGAGACGTGCATGACCTCTCAGAAACGTCAGCCGATCCATCGAACGAAGGGAGGCTTCACTACTCTCGCGCGCGTTGCGCGAGACCTCGGATGCCCGTCCCGCGGCGATTTTCATGTCGAACCGGACCCTCCCCGCCAAAACGCCAAATTCCGGACCGCGCCTGGCAAGGTGCATCGCCCTCGCGCTCGCAATCAGCGTCTTGGTCGGCATGCAACCGGTATTGACGCAGGTCCCACCTACAAGTTTGCGCTCGACCAATGCGACCGTCATTCCCGCCGCCGTCAGCCTGCCGGCAAGAGGCGGTCCTGCCTGTCCCGCTCCGACGATGATCGCGTCGAACTTGCTGACATCTTGAGTCGTTCGGACACGAGAGACCATCGGCATATCCCCCCTTCCTTGATGTTCTAGCCGCAGTGCATTGCGTTGCGCGCTTTTTGCGCCAAGTCTCGCAGCCCCCGTGCAAGCGTTCCAGCGTCCGAGCCCATTGCGATGAAACGACACCCGATTTCCGCATAGCGAGCGCCATCCTCGACGTTTCCAACCAGGATGCCCGTCGGCTTGCGGGCAGCAGTAAGCGCATAAATGGCATCCGCGATAGCCGACTGGACGTTCGGATGGGATGGCTGGCCCGCATGGCCGAGCGCCGCGGCGAGATCGTTCGGCCCGATGAAAATGGCGTCCACCCCTCCGACCCCGGCCAAGTTCGAAAGATTGGAAAGTCCCGCCCGCGTCTCCACCTGAATGATCAGGCAGAGCTGCTTCGCGGCCTCCCTCATATAATCTTCGACTGCTCCCCACCGTGAGGCTCGCACTGAACCTATCGCGACGCCGCGCTCGCCGGCCGGCGGATAGCGCAATTGCCTGACGATTGCCTCGGCCTGCTGCGCGCTTTGTACCTTTGGGACCATTATGGTTTGCACGCCCGCATCGAGCAGTGGCCCTATGGACGAACCTGTTCCATCTCTCGCGCGCGCTACGAAACTGACCGGATATTGCCCTGCCGCGCGAAGCTGCTCCGTGATCGTCAATGGGTCGTTCGGGCCGTGCTCGCCGTCGGCGAGCAGCCAGTCGAAACCGGCTGTGGCGCCGATCTCGGCGGTGATGGCGGAGCCGAGGGTTAGCCAAAGCCCCATCTGAACGCCCGGCTCGTGGAGCGCCGCCTTGAACCTGTTTTACCGGCACCCTCATCAAAGCGCGGCTTCCACTCGAAAGGCGTGCGCCAGCTTGGAAACGGCGAGCCATCGTTCCCGCTCCAGCCTTGCATCGGGCAATGCCCGGTGGGCGAGTGATCTTCCGGCGAACCGGGCCGAAGCATCGGCCAGGATCCGCCGAGTCGCCCTGGGAATGACGGAGGATGGCAGCGACGGGGCCAAGATCGCGCGGGCAAGCTCCTCCAGTCCGACATAATTATCGATAAGCCGCAACGCTCGGCGGGGCAGGCCGGCGGAGCGCAACAGAAGACGGAGCCACTTTCCGTCCCAGGGCGGCGCGCTCTCAAAGACATCGTGGTCACCAAGCTGCTCAACAAGGCGATGGGCGACCGTTTCGACCGGCGCGCCGTCGATGCCGAGTCGGTCGCCCGAGCTTGCGTGCCAGGTTCGGGGTGCGGGATTCCTGTCGGTCCAGCCGGCAGCGGGACGAATCAGATGTGATTCCTCGGTTCCGTTTTCGAATACCCAGGCCACTTCGATGGGGAACCCGTGCCGGCCGAGCGACGAGGCCTCAAAGTGCAGGAATGCGCGCAAGATCAGAGTTCCTTGGAATGGACGCAATCAAGATGACGTCGCTAGGCTCGTGTCCCGCCGCTGAACCCGCGTCCGTGATGATATAGCCGGGCTCTCACTGCTGACGGTTACATTCCCGCCTGGCGAGGGCGCCCTGGCCGGTGCGCAATGCCCGACCAGAAGCCGGGCAGCCTGCGGCGACGGTCAGGACCCCGCTTGTCGAGCGTACCGGTACGCTCCGCCGCGCTCGAGCGCGGCCTGGTAAGCGGGCCTCGCCTGGAAACGGGCAACCCACGCGTGGAGATCAGCGTAGGGTGACGTGTCCATGAAACTCACCGCTAGCTCCCCGACGAGGCTCATTTGCACGTCGGCGGCAGTAAGCTCGCTGCCGAGGAGATAGTCCTTACCGCCAAGACATTGGTCGATGAAACTGAGGTTTAAATCGAGCTCCCGATTCACCCGGCGTTGCAATGGCGTCGCCATTTTGCCGAAGGTTCTCGCGATGGGATCTATGACGAACGGAAGCGAGGCCGACCCTTCGGCATAGTGCAGCCAATAGACGTACTCGTCATAAGAATTGCTCGTCGGATCGGGCTGGAGTCGGCCGCCGCCATGATGACGGATAATGTAATCGATGATGGCGCCGGATTCCGCGATTGCCCTGCCGTCGTCCGTGATGATCGGAGACTTGCCCAGCGGGTGGATGTTTTGAAGCTCGGCCGGAGCCATCTGGTTATGCGGATCGCGCCAGTAGAACTTGATGTCGTACGGCACTTCCAGCTCTTCGAGCAGCCAGAGAATCCGCTGTGAGCGCGATTCGTTGAGGTGGTGGACGGTGATCATGGGCGTTGCTTGCGTTCGGACGTCGGTTTGTCGTCAGGACAATTGATGCCAGACGCAGCGAACGCCGGAATCGCGCCCCGCGACGCGATCGACGTGCCGGGCGACGACCGTCTTGGCCGCTTCGAACCCCTGTCCTTGCTCCCCCACCAGCCGTAGACTGAGGCTGTCGCCGTCGGCCGTCATCACGAGTTCTACGCCCGGAAGCTCGACCTCGGCCGTGATCGCATCGTAACGTACCGGATAGGTATGGACGAAGGCGAGTGCCACTTCGGTCAGGTAGCGGCTGGCTTCGGTGGTCGCGATGCGTGCTTCGGCTTCGAGCATGGTGTTCCTTCAAGGTGAGGGGCGCTATGGACTCTCGCTGCTGCGCCAGGTCGCGTTACACTAATGAGATGGCGCGTCAGGATCCGCAGACCATTCCGGAAACACAGTTTCGACGTGGACCGGATGTCGCTGATCGAGCGACGCTAGAAGGATTGTCGTAGCTGCTTCCAGCCGCTTGCGATCGCGGAACAACTCGAACGTGTAAGCGCCCCGCGCGAACATCGGATGTTGGTTCGAAGCCCTCGCCGCGAATTCGGCCGGCCACTGGCACAGCTGGACATACGGCCAGCCCGGTTGCGAGGCCCTGAAATGGGCTATCGTCAAATGCCCTTTCGGGAACGTCGAAAGCCGCTCGTCGAGGAGGTCTGGCGCAACTACGACATCCCGTTCCTGTTCGAGGAACCTTTCGAACTCCGCGTGCTCCTCGACTGTCTCGACCATGACCAGATGGAAGCGCTTCAGCGCAAGTTTCTTGCTCGCGAACCGCCGTGGGATATCGATCATCAGGATGTCGGGCAGGCTCGCAATCGGACGCGGATAATAAATCCTTCGGCGGGCAATCGTGCTGGCCAGAGTAGCCATTGAATCAGACTCTCAGGCGAAGAATAGGATCATCGCTCAAGTCCCGAAGTTTCATTCCATCGCCCAGGTCCCGGTTGGTCCCGTACCCATTCTCTTCGGGAATAAGCTGCTCCATTGTTGACCGAGCTTCGACTGCCGACGTGGAGCCGCTTGCCGTCGAGCACGGATTCACGGCGTCCAACAACCATACCGGATCCAAAGTCCGATCTGGTTACAGCTTCGATCGAAATATCTTTATCTATCAGGTCTTCGCTGGGGTCAGGTGGCCGGAACTCCCGATCCGAGTGTGGCGCTCAAGGTCGAAGGTCGAGCTGGATAATCGTGATCTGGTCCGCCCGGCAGGCGAACCAGATCGACAGCATTTGACGCATCAGTGGCTCATTGGTCGCTTCGGCGAACAGGGTCAGTGAGGAATGGAGATTCCTCTTGTCCTTGTCAGACAGGACTTCATCGACGTCGAGGTCCCACATCCACTCAAGTGCGCCAAGACTTTCCCTCAGTCGTCCGCCGAGCACGGGATGAGCAAGATAGGCGCGGGCTTCATCGAGCGATTCGATAGCGAATTTCGATGTCGTGCTGTCGTGATAGCAATTGACGAACCGCGGAAAGACAAACGCCATCCACGCGGGATCCAGGACCCGGGTACGGATCGCCCGAATGGCGTCTGAGTAGCCGTCTTCCTGGGCTTCGATGAAGCGACCCAAATTGTACTCGTCGGTCATAGTCGATGATTCCACGCTCAGGCTCGAAGCTGTTCGCGGCCCGACGCATCAGAATGATGGTGCACGGCCACGTCACCGCTCAACATCGAATAGTCGCGCACAACTCGAACAACGCGCACGCGCGAATCCTCGGGAACGATTTGCGTGGCGGCATGATCGTTGGCCGACTGCGCATCCGCCCAAGTGGCGAGGAGCATGATCTCGCCGGGGTTGAATACAGCATCGAATACGTCCCACGAAATGCAATCGCCATAGGAGTTCAGGTCGAAACCGAGGTAAAGTGCGATCTCCTGAGGGTTGTTCGAACTGACCCATTCCGGAGTCTGCGTGGCCTCGACCAGCGTTACGTAGCTACTCGCGCCGGCGTCGGCCGCGTCGAAGCTGGACTCGACGATTCTCTTGTCTTCAGCGATCCGCGTGTCCGACGTGACCCGGCCGACTCTCAGGCGATAGTCCCCGACGATCTGGCTTCGACGCCTTTCCTCCGCCTCATGATTGGACATGCGGCTGTGCCAGCCGAAAACCGAGGGCTCGCCCCGCCATCCGGACAGCGACAAGATCCAGCCATCCCGCGTCAGGCTGCGATAGCGAACGTTTTCTACCAGGCCCTGCACTTGCTCGAGTTCAGGACGAAGAATCTCCTTATTGGCGAGATAGAGATCCCATTGTTCCTTGGGAGGCTGAAACTCGAACAGCAAAGAAAACACGGCCAGTCTCCAACATGCGTCGACGAAGCGAATCCGGTTGAACGGTACACGCCGTCCGCGGCCACGCCGTTACAGCTGGCAGTTCACCGCTCTGCGAGCTCTGTAACCTTTCGGGGGTGCTGACCCAGTTTAGGGGGTGTCGGCGTTCGGTTGCGCCGATCCGGGAGTAGCGCATGGCAACCAGGATGTTCGATTTCGACGGCAGCAGCGGCCATCGGCTCTCCGGTCGACTGGAGACCCCGGAGACGACGCCGCGCGGCTGGGCCATCTTCGCGCACTGCTTCACCTGCGGGAAGGACAGCTTGGCCGCTTACCGTGTCGCGCGCGCTCTTTCGCGCGCCGGCATCGGAGTGTTTCGCTTCGATTTTGCCGGAATCGGCCAGAGCGACGGAGCAATTGGCGACGCGGGTTTTGGCTGCGACGTCGATGACCTCGTGGCCGGCGCCGAAGCAATGACTGCTGCAGGAATGGCACCGTCGCTTATCGTGGGCCACAGCTTCGGGGGTGCGGCCGCCCTCGCTGCGGCGACAAAGTTACCTGGCATACGTTCCGTGGCGACGATCGCCGCGCCGGCGGACGTCTCTCACGTACTGACTCAGTTCGATGAGGCGGGCCTCAACCGCGTCATGAAGGACGGACAGGCAGAAGTGCATATCGCGGGCCGGCCCTTCATCGTTAAGCGCAGCTTCGTTGAGGACATCGCACGACACGATGTCGAGAAGCATGCAGCCGCGCTTCACCGCCCTCTGCTCGTTATGCACGCGCCAAGCGACGAGGTGGTCGGAATCGATCATGCTTCACGCATCTTTCTGGCCGCCAAACACCCAAAGAGCTTCGTGTCGCTCGATACTGCAGACCATCTGCTCACGGATGCCGATGACGCGAACTATGCTGCCCAGATAATTGGCGCGTGGGTGACCCGATATCTCCCGCCGCTCGTTGAGGACATCGCGCAGCTCGAGCAGGCGAAGGGCGTTACCGCGACCGAGACGGGATTGGGCGCGTTCCAGGTCGAAATCGAAAGCGGCGAAAACCGGATTATCGCGGATGAACCTGTTTCCGTCGGTGGCCTCGGCAGCGGACTGTCGCCTTATGAGCTGGTGTCGGCCGGCCTCGCTGCCTGCACCGCGATGACCATGCGGCTCTATGCCCGCCGCAAGGGACTGCCGCTCGAGCGGGCGAGCGTGAGCGTCGAACATTCGAAAGTTGCCGGGATGATGCCAGCCGACCGCTTCACGCGGCTCATCGCGCTCGACGGACCGCTCGATGAAACCCAGCGAACGCGCCTGCTGGCGATCGCCGATCGCTGTCCCGTCGACCTTACCTTGGTGCGCGGCGCCGACGTCCAGACACGACTGGCGGGGGAGGAGGACCCAATGCCCGACACGGCCATCGACGAACATCCCTAGCCCTCGCTTGGCGAGCTGCCATCAGACTCCGGCGACTGCGCCTCTCCCTGAATGAACTGTTGCGCCTGAAGAAGATCCCGTCCCCGAGTCGCGGCGGAATAGAGCGTCCGAATCAGCCAATTTCACCGGTTCCGGTGCGCTATAATCCACAGTGCGTGCGAGCGCGTCCAAAGCTGCCCTCCGCGCATGGAATCCGACCCCGATGCTCGCCATTGGCCCTGCAGCAACAGGCCGCTCTTGTAGCGCAATCTTCGAAGCGGACCCGGTTGCCTTTGCTCACTCCGGTTGGATGGAAAAGTGTCGGGTTCCAAGACGAGAAAAACGGAAACAGATGCCGGCCAGATCGCGGCGAAGCAGCCGTCTGGCACGTTCAATTCGATCGACGATCGATGGAACTGTCTGATGAAGTCCGCGCAGAGCGGAGACGATGCCGCCTATGAGCGAATGATGCGCGAAGTTAGCGTGTGGCTGTCGCGCTATTTTCACAAACGTTTGCCGCCAGCGGCTGCGCAGGATGCGACTCAAGAGGCGCTCCTCGCAATCCACGTCCACAAGCAAAGCTACGATACTTCCGATCCCATGCGGCCCTGGCTCAAGACCATCGCGCGGTTCAAGTGGATCGATCAATTGCGCGGTTACGCACGTGCCCCGCAGAGCCTGGACGATCTGGAAATCCCGGTCGACGATCACGGCGCCATGACACGGGCGAGCATCCTCCTGGAGCGACTCCTTGCCGAGGCCAAGCCGGCGCAGGCGCAGGTGATCCGTCTCGTGAAGCTGCGCGGCGCAAGCGTCGAGGAAGCGTCTCACATTTCCGGGCAGTCGCCATCGCTTGTGAAGGTCAACATCCACCGCGGACTAAAACGCATCAGCCAGGCGCTGGATACCCCGGAAGACCCCTAGGATTCGCCGGCGGTTCGCTTTGGCCTTGTAACCATCCTCAGCGCCTTCCCGAGTCAATGGAACATCAATCGAGCACCTCGCAAGCGCGCGATCGCCGGTGCTCGTACTGCACCCTAGCGCGCGCTGGAGACTAAAATGGGAAACGAAGGCCTCTCAATGGCCGGCAGCCGCCGGACCTTTCTCCAACAGGCAGGAGCGCTCACGCTCGGAGTCGGAACAGCGGGCCTGCTCGGCGCCCACCCCGCATTGGCCGCGGCGCCGAAGTACGGAAGCGACGTCGGCGTCATCCAGACGGCGCTGGCCCTCGAGCATGAAGGTATCGCCGCCTATCGGATCGCCGGAAAGAGCGGGCTCCTTTCCAAGGGCACGCTGCAGGTCGCGACCATTTTCCTGGGGCATCACGAGGTGCACCGCGACTCGCTTGCAAAGCTCGTCACGCAAGCCGGCGACAAGCCGGTCGAGCCCAAGTCCGACGCTCAATATGTGGCGGACCTGAATCTTGGTTCGCTGAAGTCCGAAAAGGACGTAGTCGCGCTCGCGACCATTCTCGAACACGGTGCGGCGAGCGCCTACATTGGTCAGATCAGCGCAATTCGGGATCCGAAGCTCGCAAACCTGTTCGCCTCGATCTCGGCGGACGAGGCCACGCACTGGTCGACGCTCAATGCTGCCGGTGGCGGAGAGATTCCGAAAGCCGCCTACATCTTCGGGTAAGGAGGGTTCGTCCGATGCATCGTGCCTCTTATTTTATGTCGTGGTCTGCGGGAGCGGTAGCAACGCTGGCCGCCGTCCTTTTCGTTGGCGCCCGTCCCGGCTTCGCCGCCGATGACGTCGCGGCGGGTCAGGCGCTGTACCGGAGCAAGTGCACCGGCTGTCATTCGGTCGATGCCGACCGCATCGGGCCCCGCCACCGCAACGTCGTCGGGCGCAAGGTGGCCAGCGTCCCCAGGTTCAACTATTCGCCGGCAATCAAGAAGCTTGGCGGGGTTTGGACTCCAGCGCGCCTCGATCAGTGGCTGAGCGGCACGCAGAAGATGGCCCCTGGGAGCAGAATGTACATCGAGATCGACGACGCCACTCAGCGACGGCAGCTCGTCGCCTATCTCAAGTCGGTCTCCAAGCCGAATTGATGGCGTTCGCGCCTTTCCAACGGCCCAAGATATGCAGAAGGAGAATCCAATGCCGAGCTATACCAAGAGCAAGGAAGCCATTGAGAAGCTAACGCCCGAACAGTTTCGGGTAACCCAGCAGAGCGGGACCGAGCGACCCGGCACCGGCGAATACCTCCACAACAAGGAGCCGGGCATCTATGTGGACATCGTCTCTGGCGAGCCCCTGTTCGCGTCATCGGACAAGTTCGATTCGCATTGCGGATGGCCGAGCTTCACCAAGCCGATCGAGCCTGCGAACGTCGCCGAGCTCGATGACGCCTCGCATGGAATGATCCGCACGGAGGTGCGATCTGCTCATGGCGACAGCCACCTGGGGCATGTGTTCCCGGACGGCCCGAGGGACCGCGGCGGCTTGCGCTACTGCATCAACTCTGCGTCGTTGAGGTTCGTGCCGCGCGCCGAGATGGAGGCGCAGGGCTATGGTGCCTATCTCGACCAGGTGGAGGAAGTGGCGTGACCGGCGAGCGCGCCGTCCTCGCCGGAGGCTGCTTTTGGGGCATGCAGGATTTGATCCGCAAGCTCCCCGGCGTCCTGTCCACCCGCGTCGGCTACAGCGGCGGCGAAATCCCCAATGCCACCTACCGAAACCACGGCAATCACGCCGAAGCGATCGAGATCAATTTCGATCCCGCGCAGACAAGCTTTCGGCGCCTCCTGGAATTTTTCTTCCAGATTCACGATCCGACGACGCTCGATCGCCAGGGCAACGACCGCGGAGCAAGCTACCGTTCTGCAATCTTCTACGTGAACGACGAGCAGAAGAGGATCGCGGAGGACACGATCGCCGACGTCGAAGCTTCAGGGCTCTGGCCTGGCAAGGTCGTGACGGAAATCACTCCGGTTGGCGATTTCTGGGAGGCAGAACCCGAACACCAGGATTACCTTGAGCGCTATCCACAGGGCTACACCTGTCACTTCGTGCGGCCCAACTGGGTGCTCCCCCGGCGCGACGCGTCAGCTGCCTAAGGGCGAGCTCAGCTTGCCACGCCGAGTTCGGCCCTTCCCACAGGGCCGACCAGGCGCTCCCGCTGACGCATCGACCAGCCGGAAATCCGATCCGAGCCGATTCCGAAGGCGGCGAGCAGGATCTCGGCGGCCTCGATTCCGCGGACTTCGTCACGGGAGACCACGGCTTCGAGGCCGAGTTCGTTCAGTTGCGCAGCTTCATCGTCGTTCGTCGCCACCCACAGCCGATGCAGCTTCGGGAACATCGCACGCGCCGACGGAATCCAGTCCTGCGCGGCCTCAAGCGATGCCGCGGTCATTACGCTGAACTTACGCCCTGCGGCATCGAGGACGCGCCAGATCCTCGTGTCGGCCGCGTCGCCGAAGAAGGCATTATAACCGTCCGCGACCGCGCTTCGGAGCCGTGCCCCGTTGCGCTCCACGGCGTCGTAGCCGATGTCGAATTCTTCGAGCGCATCGGCTATCGTCCGCCCGACATCCCCCATCCCGATCAGCAGAACGGGATTGGTTTTCCCGATCGGGATCATCTCGGCGTGCGCCCGGCTCTCGGCGCGAAGCCTCAACCTTCCAGCGGCGCTGCGGCCGATAAAGCCGAGCGTCGGGGTCAGTCCGAGGGTTAGCGCGACGGCGGCAATCAATTGCGTCACTACGTCCGCCCCGATGCTCGCCCGGAGCTCCGGCATCGCGAAGATGACGAATGCGAACTCGGAGCCTCCCGCAAGAAGCACGCCCAGCTGGATGGAGCCGGGGACGGACCAGCGGAGAACGAGGCTGGCCGCCACATTTCCGATCGACTTGAGGAGGACGATGCCGCCGGCCAGGGCGAGGATCAGCGGCCAGTCGGCGGCGATTGCCGAGCGGTCGAGGGAAGCGCCGATCGAGATGAAGAAGAAGCTGACGAGCAGCCCACGGAATGGGCCGATCTCGGAGCGGATGCTCGCCTTGAACGGGCTTTGCGCAACGATCATCCCGCCAAGGAATGCGCCCAGGGTCATCGAGAGTCCCGCCATTGCAGCGCCCCAGCCCGCCGCAAGCGCAATCAGAAGCGCGGTAGCAGTGAAGACTTCTTCGCCGCCGTAGCGGGACAATATCGCGAACAGCGGTCGAACGATGAGACGCGCCGACCCTATCGAAAGGCCGACGGCGATTACGGTCTTGACCACCGCGTCGACGATGACTGGAACGGCGCCACCGCCATTGGGGGTCGATGCGAGGATAAGCAGGAAGATGGCCGCGATGTCCTGGAAAATGAGGATCGCCGTTGCTGCGAGCGCAACCGGGCAATTCTGCTGACGCCGTTCCGCAATCACGCCGACGACGATGGCGGTCGAGGATAAAGCGAGCGTCGCGCCTACGATGAAGCCGATGACCGGTGACGCGCCGAGTGCCACGGCACTGACGCCGAGGAGCAGGGCCGACGCCGCGACCTGGAGCGGCCCGAAGCCGAAGATGTTGCCGGCCTCCTGCCTCACATGGGCAATGGAGAAGTGGAGTCCAATGTCGAAGAGCAGGAAGACAACGCCGAGCTCAGCGAGCAGATGCACGGTACCGCCGGCCGCCAGCAACTCGGGGCGAATGGCCGAGACCCCCGCGCCAAGGATGAGATAGCCGACAATCGGGCTGACACGCGCCAGCCGCGAAAGGATTGCGGCGACGATACCCGTTGCGAGCAGGATTATCACTGGAACGATCGAATTTGTAATTTCCATAAGGTTCCCGGGTTGATCGAAGCCGCTGGAGCGCCCCTTCCCCGCGGGAAAGGCCGGGCCATCGATCCTTACTTGCCGAGAGATCGCGTTTGGTTACGCGCGTTCGCTTCCAGGCCGATGTAACCCCAAGTCGATGCGGCCCGAGCATATGTTCGTCGGTACGGTATTGCGGGATCAAGCAGCCGGATCGAACCCGAGTCACCGTGGGAATGCATGGAAGACAAACTCATCAATAACCGTTCCATGAGCCGCTACGAGCTGCCGATATCGGGCGATGCGGCAGCGGTCGTTTATTACGGCATCGAGGATGGCCGGGTCATCCTCCGCCACACCGAGGTGCCCTTCGAATTCAATGGGCAGGGCTACGCGACGCGGCTAGCGCGCGCGGTCTTCGACAAGCTCCGCTCGGAAGGGGCGCGTGTTGTTGCCAAGTGCCCGTTCATGGCGCTCTTCGCGGCCAGAAATCCTCAATATGCAGCGATTCTGGATGGTTGACCGATGGTCGGTCGATCTCTTCCTGATCACCACCTTGCCGACCAAGGCAAGACTATCCTCCGGAGGATGCCGGTTCGATGAGCATCGTCGTCTCGAGGCACGGCGGCGCCTCGAAGCCGCTCTGGCGGCCATGGGCCCCATCTGACGCCAGCGTCCCACGAAAGGGATTCACGTGGATCGATGTCGTGGATGACGACGGCAACGAAATCGGCATGCTTCAGCGCGTCTTCGGCCTCCACGAACTTGCCGTCGAAGACTCGATGAGCACGGCCCAGCCGGCCAAGGTCGAGCTCTATCCCGATCATGTCTTCGTGGCCGTCAAGGCCGCTGCGCTGGTCGGCGACGAGATCGAATATACCGATATCAGCATCTTCCTGACCGAGCGTCGCCTCATCACCGTCTGCCGAATGGATACGTGCTTCAATGATGAGCTGAGAGGCAGCGCCCATCGCATCGCCATGCGCAAAGTCGATCGCGCCGAATTTGCGGTGCACGAAGTGCTCGACCGGATAGTCGACGGTTACTTTCCGGTGCTGCAGAAGATCGCCGACGAGATCCTGGAGATGGAGCGCCGACTGCTCGACGATTCCCTCGACCGGGATGAAATCACGCGCATATTCAAGCTGCGCCGCGAAACCATCCACTTCCAGCATGTGCTGACGCGAATGTTTGAAGTGTGCAACAAGCTCGCGAACCTCGATGTTCCCTGCATTTCGAACGACGCGAGGCCCTATTTTCGGGACGTGCTCGATCACGTCATCCACATCGACGCGATGAGCAACGGGCTCATCGATGTCTTTCGCACCGCGCTCGAGGCGAGCAATCTACTGGAGCAGCAGCGGCAGTCCGACATCACGCGCCAGCTCGCCGCCTGGGCGGGCATCATTGCCGTTCCCTCGGCGATTGCCGGAATCTACGGGATGAACTTCGCAAATCTGCCCGGCACTGGGACCAGCTGGGGCTATTGGCCTGTCCTCGCCCTGATGACTGCGGTGTGCGGGCTTCTTTACTGGCGCTTCCGAAAGCTCGGATGGCTGCGCCCGGCAATGCCGCCCCGACCGGCGCCCAGCCCCGTGAGACGCCGGCCCACGAGCGCAACGCGGACAAGATCTGGACGGACGGGTTCAAGCTTCTCGCAGCCGCAATGGTGTGAACCGTCGTGAATCCTGTCGTTCTCGTGCCAGGTTTGCTCTGCTCGAGCGAAATCTTCGCCGCCCAGATTCCGGCCTTGTGGTCTTTGGGTCCGGTGACGGTCGCATCGACGCTCGAGGGTGAGACAATTGAAAACGCCGCCGCATCGATTCTGCGAGACGCCCCTCCCCGCTTCGCCCTCGCCGGGATCTCGATGGGCGGTTACCTCTCGCTGGAGATCATGCGGCAAGCGCCTTCGCGCGTTTTGAAGCTCGCTCTCATCGATACTTCGGCACGTCCGGACACCGTCGAACAGACGAGAGCGCGGCTACAGGCGCTAGCGCGAGCGAAAACCGGTTTCATGGCCGTCGCGCTGCTCACACTTACAGGCCTGTTGCACCCGAGCCGCCGCGCAGACTTGGACATCCTCAACATCAACCTGCGCATGGCGCGTTCGGTCGGTCTCGAAGGATATGAGCGTCAGACGAGGATCGCGATGTCGCGACCGGACTCGCGGCCGTTTCTCGGCGCGATCGAAGTTCCGACACTGGTATTGGTCGGCGATTGCGACCCACTGACTCCGCTCGATCATTCGCAAGAGATCGCATCGGCGGTCCGCGGAGCGAAGCTGAATGTCGTGCCTGACAGCGGTCACCTCTCACCCATCGAACAGCCCGGCCACGTTTCGGAAGCCCTTGCCCACTGGGTCCAAGGCTGATCTCTCAAATTCAAGGATCGGTCGAGCGTCAGTCCCGAGCATTAACCACCCATGGTGATAATCGTCTTCCCAGCGCGCCGCTCGGTCGAATTGAAGGTGGCGATCGCGTCGTCGAGGGTCGAGATCTTGCCAATGTTCGTTCGCAACCTTCCGTCGCGCACCCTCTGGACGATCTCAACCAGCTGGCCACGGTCTGCCTCGACCACGAAATCTACCGCCAAGCCGTCCGCCGGCCACGCCTCGGGCGGGCCGACGATCGTCACCAGCGTTCCGCCGGATCGAACTAGCTGCGCGGATCGTTTCTGGATGTCGCCGCCGATAACGTCAAAGACGAGATCGACTTCACCGATGTCTTCGAGCGCTTCGGCGTCAAGATCCACGAACTCGTTCGCGCCGAAGTCGAGCGCAACCTTGCGGTCGGCGGCCCGCCCGGTGCCGATGACGTAGGCACCACACTCACGCGCGAGTTGAGTGACCATCGACCCGACGGCTCCAGCCGCACCGTGCGCAATCACCCTTTGCCCTGCCCGAAGCCGGCCGTGCACGAACAGCCCCTGCCACGCGGCCAGGCCCGAAATGGGCAGGCTGGCGCCCACCGTGAAATCGACATCGCCCGGCAACGGCGCGAGATTGCGCGCTTCGATCGCCACATATTCCGCCAGCGATCCGTTTCGATACCAGTCAGAGAGCCCGAACACGCGTTGTCCAAGCGTCAGCCCGGTCGTGCCATAGCCGATGGCAGTGACCACGCCGGCAAGTTCATGCCCGGGTGTCACTGGCCTTCGGTCGCCGTTGAGGCGATCGGTCCAGGTGGAAGGCCACGTCAGTTCGGTACCGACGAATCCTGATGCGCGGACCTCAACGACGACATCGTTGATCGCCGCCATCGGCTCGGGCCGCTCGACCAGCTTCATTCCGGCCGCTCCCGAAGCCTGGTCCGTCACCACGATTGCCTTCATTGTTGCCTCCTTGTTCTTGGCGCTCAGTACGCTGGCCCATCGTGAGGCCAGTCATCGTTCGCCAAGTGCGATGCGCTTTCTCAGCTAACCGGATTGTTGGCCGGTTCGGTTACACGGGCGACGCTCGAACAGCCTCATCAGTGCACTGCGGTACGATGCGCTCATTTCGGGTCCGGCAACACCAGCTCGTCCTTGCCCGTGTTCTTGACGAAAACGGCCAGCAACTTCGCCGACTTCGTCCTACTGGCGTTGCGTGAGACGCGGTGGTGGGCGCCCGGAGCCTCATAAAAGCTCTCGCCCGCCCGATACACCCGAGGTTTTTCGTCGTCGACGGCGCTGACGATCTCACCCGAAACCACGTATGCGTAGATGAACGCGGAAGGCGGGTGTCTGTGCGACGGCGATCCACCTCCCGGCGGATATACGACCTCGACAGCCAACAGCGACTTTCCGGCTACGTTGGGAAGTTCGCGCGCGAAAATCGGCGTCGCGGTCGACAAGGCCTCGGGACCAACCTGGGTCGCAACTCTTGAGTGCGCGGACGTGCCCGCGCATGCGGTCACCGCGACGAGAAAGACCATCGAAAATATTCGGATCGCTTTGTGCATGATGACTTCTCCGATTCAGGTAGTCATTGCTTGGCCGCCCTTGGCGGAACCCGGAAGCTGATCGCCATCCGATTGTATGCGTTCATCATGCCGATCGCGAGGGTCAGGTCGGCGAGTTGCTTCTGGTCGAATACAGACGCCGCAGCTTCATAATCGGCGTCGGGCACGTTCGTGCGCGCGACGTTCGTCACGGACTCGGCCCAGGCGAGCGCCGCGCGCTCGGACTCCTCGAACAGGCCGCCGGCGTCACGCCAGTTCGCCACCAGCACGAGCTTTTCGACTGCCATGCCGCCCTTCAAAAGATCGGCGGAATGCATGCCGATGCAATAGGCGCAGCCGTTGATCTGAGAGACCCGGAGGAAGACAAGATCGAGCAGCCCCTTAGAAAGGCCGCTCTGCACGACGTATCGATGGACGCTGCCCAGCGCTCTCATCCCGTCGGGTGACGCAGCATTATAATCCATTCGTAGCGACATTCGATTTCTCCGAGTTGATGACGGCGGGCGCGCGCTTCGGAAGCCTTGGGGCCGTTAAGCGGCGAGCTGCTCAGACCTCGGGTCGCGCTTCAAATCCTCCACCAGCATCGCCGAGGCGTGGCGCGCGAGCGCTTGGGTCGGGCCGTTCGTATTGCCACTCGTAATATTCGGCATGATCGAAGCGTCGATGACCCGAAGGCCATGGACCCCATTGACCCTGAGCCTTGCATCGACAACCGCGCGGTCATCCTTGCCCATGCGGCAGGTGCCGACCGGGTGAAACATGGTCGTGACCGCGCTCTTCACCCAATCGCCGATCTCGGTGTCCGACTGCAGGTGCGGGCCAGGATCGATCTCTTGCTCGATAACCCGGGCCAGCGATGGTTGAGCCATGACCTTTCGGATCGCGCGCACCGATTCCACGGCGGCCTTCAGGTCTCTCTCGTCGCCAACGAAATTCGGGTTGATTAGCGGCATCGACGTCGGGTCGCCGTCGGCCAACCGCACCCAACCGCGGCTCTTGGGCTGAATCACGACGACCTCGAAGGTGACTCCCGGTCGGTCGCCCGAGGGGCTGATCCCGTCCACGGCGATGATCGGTACATGATAGCATTGGAGCGTCGGCTCGGCGGTGAAGTCGGACGGATTCCAATGGGAGACCGTCTCGATGCCATTGCCCGAAGCCGGCCCGTCCTTGGTCACGAAATAGCGCAGGCCCGCTTTCACGGTTCCGAGGCCCTGGGCCGCGGCCTGATAGCCGAGATGACCCTTAACATAGGCGCGCACTGGTACAATTCCGTGATCTTGCAGGTTTCCGCCGACTTCCGGAGAATCGACGAGTACGCCTATGCCATGCTGGCGAAGCTGCTCGGCCGGCCCAATCCCGGAGTGCATCAGGATCTTCGGACTATGGAGGGAGCCGGCGGACAACACGATCTCTCCGGCCGAAATCCGCTGGCCGTCGCTGAGCTCGACGCCGACAGCCCGACCGTTCTCGAGCAGAACGCGGATGACGGTCCGATCGACGAGGAGGGTCACCCGGCCCGAAGCGAGGTGCGGGCGCAGATAGGCGTCTACGGCGCTGCACCGGCGCTGGTGTCCTACGTTTGACTGTACCGGCGAAACGCCAATCTGGCTCTTGCCGTTATAGTCGGGATTGTAGGGAAGTCCGTATTCCTGGAATGCCTTCAGGCAGTACTGGTTCAGCGCGTTGATACCCTTGGGTTGCTCAACCGCCAGGCCACCATCGATTCCGTGGAAATCGTCGTGAAAGGTGTCGTTGCTTTCCTGCGCGATGAAAACAGGCAGGAGATCTTCATATGACCAATTGCCGGTATCCCCGACCGCGTCCTGCCAGGCAGCGTAGTCGCGCCTTTGGCCCCGCACGTAGCAGAGCGCGTTGATCGATGAGCCGCCGCCGAGCACCTTTGCAGAAGGATAGATGCGCTTCGTGCCATGCTGGGGAACGGTCTCATAGTCCCAGATATGGCGCTTGCTTGCGAGGATCTTCGCGAACCCGGCCGGGATGTGGATGAACGGATCGCGATCCACCTCGCCCGCTTCGATCAGAGCAATCGATGCCTCGCTGTTCTCGGCAAGATAGCTCGCGACGACGCAGCCCGCGGCACCGGCGCCAACGATGACGACGTCATATGATTCCTGGGACATCCGTAGGTTCCTCGTTCATGCTAATGGTATCGTTCGTTGAGCAGTCACATCCGCGCCGGCGACGGCCGCCGACCCAAGATTGATGTCCCCTCACATCGAGGAAGCACGGCGCAGGCCGGTTGAGCGTTACAGCCGGGCGGGCCTGATCGGCTGGCGGCGTGTTCCGACGCCGACAATGGCTTGGGCTTTTGTCGTGGGCGATACGCTCTGACTGGCGTATGGGACGCGAGTCATGGGATCAGCGGTCGACGCGCTGCTTGCAGCAGTTTCGGTAGAGATCGAAGCCTTCGCGATCTGCCAGATCGGCGAGGGCGTCAGGCTCATCGTCCCTCCTATCGAAATGATCGTTGTCCATTACGTTCTGGAGGGGACTCTTCATGTGACGATCGGCGACGATCAAACCGTCGAGGCGGGACCCGGCTCGATGCTGATTGTGCCGCCGGAGCAGCCGCAGCAGCTGGCGACATCGACCGATGCACTCATGAACAAAGGGGCATTCGAGGTGTGCACGCCCGTTCGCGAGGGCATTCTCGTGATCGACGCGACCGACGGCAAGGCAGAACCGACACTGCGGATCGCATGTGGCGCGGTGCTGCCGAATCCACTTGGTTCATTCGGACCCCTGAAGACCCTGGCACGACCCGTCATCGAAGATCTCTCCGACTACCCGGTCGTCTCGATGTCTTTCGCCACCCTGCTCGAGGAGATCAAAGCGCCCAAGGAAGGATCAAGAGCCCTGATGAGCGCGCTCATGAAGGGCTGCCTGGTTGTGCTTTTGCGACGACATCTCGAGGCGAGCCGCACCGCCGGCACTGCGCCAGCAGTGTTTCAGGACACGCGTCTTACTCGGGCGATCAGCGCAATATTGAATTTCCCCGCTGCCGCGCATTCTCTTACCAGCCTCGCAAAGGAGGCGGGCATGAGCCGCTCCGCCTTTGCGCATGAATTCAGGGCTACCCTGGATCACACGCCGATGGAGTTTGTCGCTCGGGTCCGTTTGGACCTTGCACACCGTTTGCTAGAGACGACTGCCCTGGGTGTGGAAGGGATCGCCGCGGCGGTAGGCTTCAGCAGCCGGAGCCATTTCAGCCATCTCTTCCGCGAACATTACGGCACGGATCCGTCCACCTTCCGCCGGGGCGAGAAGGTGTGACTCATGCCGGCTTCGCAACCTGCGGCGGGGTGCGGCCACCCCGAACTCTCATGGAAATCCGATCCCCGAGATAACGTGTGATGACATAGAACGCCGGTGTGAACAGCAGCCCGAACAGGGTCACGCCGATCATTCCGAAGAACACCGCGACGCCCAGGGCCTGACGCATCTCGGAGCCCGGCGCATTACCGATCACCAGCGGCAGGGTGCCGATGATGAAGGCGATCGATGTCATCAGAATCGGACGCATGCGGGTTACGGCAGCGCGCTCGGCCGCTTCGCGTCGCCCCTGGCCGGACTCCTCGTTCTGCTTGGCGAACTCGACGATCAGGATCGCGTTCTTGGCGGCCAGGCCGATCAGGACGACGAGTCCGATCTGCGTGAGGATGTTGTTGTCGAGCCGCATCACGTTGACCCCGAGGATCGCGGCGAGGAGGCACATCGGCACGATCAGGATAACGGCGAGTGGCAGCACCAGGCTTTCATATTGGGCCGCAAGCAGGAGGAAGACGAACACCACGGCCAGGGCGAACGCAATGGCACCGGTATTGCCCGCCTGCTGCTGCTGAAAGGCGAGTTCGGTCCAGTCGTAAGAAAAGCCGCGCGGCAAGACCTGGGCCGCAAGGCGTTCCATCGCTTCCAGTGACTGCCCGCTTGAATAGCCCTTGGCCGTATCGCCCTGCAGTTCCGCCGCCGGATAGAGGTTATACCGCAAGACTCGGTAGGGTCCGCTGTCGTTCCTGAGATTCATGACCGAAGCGAGCGGCACCATCGCTCCAGAGTCCGAGCGCGTACGAAGACGCTCCACGTCGGAGATATTGTCGCGATACGGCAGATCGGCCTGCGCGGTGACGCGATAGGTGCGGCCGAGGAAATTGAAATCGTTGATGTAGGTCGACCCGAGATAGGTTCCGAGCGTCGCGAACACATTTTCGACTGGGACTCCGAGCCTTTCGGCACGTTCACGGTCGATATCGGCGTAGAGCCGTGGGGTCTTCGTGTTGAAGGTGGTGAACGCGCGGCTCAGCCCGGGTGTCTGGTTCGCCTGGGCCGCCATGCGGGATGTGACCGTCTCGAGCGCCTTGTACCCCGCGGCGGAGCGATCCTCGATGATCATCTTGTAGCCGCCGCTCGTGCCGATGCCTCGCACCGGTGGCGGAGCGATAACGAAAACGTTGCCGGCCGTGATCTGCGCAAGCCGGCCCGAGAGACGCTTGATCAGCTGGTCGACGGATTCGCGCTCGCCCTTCGGGATGAGGTCCATGAACATCGTGCCGGCGTTGGGAGCGTTGGTGAAGCTTGCCCCGTTCAGGCCCGCGAAGGCGAGCGTACCTCTGACGCCCGGCGTCTCTAACGCGATGCTCTGTGCTTCCTTCATCACCTCGGTCGTCCGTTGGAGCGAGGCCCCCGGCGGCGTCTGGATCACGCCGATGAGGTAACCCTGATCCTGCGCCGGGATGAAGCCCGTCGGCGTCTCGAAGAAACGCCATCCGGCGAGTCCGATGAGGCAGCCATAGGCAATGCCGACAATCACCAGCGAACGCACCGCCCGCGCGGTATAGGCCCCGTAGCGTCGCGAGAGCTGGTCGAAACGATGATTGAACCCCCGCGCGAATCGTTGCGGCAGGCCGGCCCAGCCCGCCTTCAGGTCGCGTTCGACCTTCGCCTTCAGAACGATTGCTGCAAGAGCCGGAGAAAGCGTCAGCGAAACGAAGGCCGAGAAGGCAGTCGCGCTCATGATGGTCAAGGCAAATTGTTTGTAGAACTCGCCGGAGATTCCCGGGATGAAGCTGGTGGGCAGGAAAACGCCCATCAGTACCAGGGCGATCGCGATCAGCGCACCCGACACCTCGTCCATAGTCTTGTGAGCGGCTTCACGCGGGCTGAGCCCCTCCCGCTCCATTAAGCGCTCGATATTCTCGACCACGACAATCGCGTCGTCGACGACGATTCCGATGGCGAGCACCATACCGAACAGGGACAGGTTGTTGAGCGAATAGCCGAACGCCGCGAGCACCGCGAATGAGCCGCCCAGCGAGACCGGGATAGCAATGATCGGAATGAGCGCCGCCCGCCAGCTTTGCAGGAACAGGAGGACGACCAGCGCGACCAGGACCACCGCTTCCAGAAGGGTGTGTTCCACGGCGGAGATCGAGGCGGAAATATATTCCGTCGGGTTGTAGGGGATCTGATAGGCCATCCCGGGCGGAAAGCTTTTCGCCGCGGTATCCAGTTCGTGCTGGACCGCTCGCGCCGTTCCGACGGCGTTGGAACCCGGCAGCTGCGTGATCTGCAGTGCGACCGTCGATTGGCCCGATCGAAAAGCGTTGACGCTGTAGTCCTGAGCGCCGAGCTCGATGCGCGCGACGTCGCTCAGATGGACGACCCGCCCGGGCGATGGTCGAGCAACGATAATGTCACCGAACTCTTGTGGAGTCGCCAGGCGCCCCCGGGCCTGAACGCTCAGCTCGAACGCAGTACCGCCGCGATTGAAAGGCGGTTGCCCAACACTGCCCCCGGCAACCTGCTCATTCTGTGCACGCACCGCTGCGATGATTTGATCGACTGTGAGGTTGAGCGTCGCGGCGCGGTCCGGATCGATCCAGATACGCATCGAATAGTCGCGGCCGCCGAACAATCTCACGCCCCCCACACCGGGAACGCGATTGAGACGATCGATGATCTGCAGCGTGGCGTAATTCGAGAGGTACTTCTCATCCAGGGAGCGATCCGGCGAGACCAGCGTGACCGCCATGAGCAGGTCGGGCGAGTTCTTGCGGACCGTGACTCCGATCAATCGCACCTGTTCGGGAAGGCGCGGCTCCGCCGTAGCGACGCGGTTTTGGACCAGCACCTGAGCCTGGTTGACGTCTGTGCCCTGCGCGAAGGTCACGGTTATCGACACTTTGCCATCGCCGGTCGATGACGAGGACATGTAGATCATGTGCTCCACGCCATTGATCGATTCCTCGAGCGGCGCGGCGACGGTCTCGGCGAGCGTCTCGGCCGACGCGCCCGGGTAGGAAGCGGTCACCACGACAGTCGGCGGGGCGATCTCGGGATATTGCGCCACCGGCAAGGTCGGATAGGCGATCGCACCCGCAATCAGGATCAGGACGGAGAGCACGACGGCGAAGATCGGCCGCTCTATGAAGAAGTGCGGGAAGCGCATGCCTATTGTTCCATGGCGGCAGCGGCTTGCGGGGCTTGGATCTGCAAGGAATCCGGGGCGTCATCCCTCGCTCGCGGCCGTACCTGGACCAGCTTCACGCGGACCTTCGTACCCGGCTGCAGGCGAGCGAGCCCGTCCAGTACGACCCGATCGCGCGGTTGCAGCCCGGACTTCACGACGCGGAGCCCTTCGACAAGCGGTCCGGTCTCTACGTTGCGCGTGGCGACCTTGCCGTCCCTGCCGGTGACGTAGACCAGGCGGCGGGTCTGGTCGGTTACGATCGCCTCGTCCGGAATCAGGAGTGCGTGATAGGCGCCCGAGCCCAACAGGCGCGCGCGCCCGAACAGGCCCGGCACCAGGAAGCCATTCGGATTCGCCACAATGGCGTGCGCGCGGATGGTCCCCGACCCGGAATCGATCGCATTGTCGACGAACACCATTCGACCGCGCCAGCGGTAGTCCGGCTCGTCGGCCAGCTGGATCTGGACCGGGTTGGGCGCATAGCGCGAGGATCGCCGTTGGCCGGATTCCGCGAGCCGGCTGTACTTGAGATAGAAGCTCTCGGCGCCGTCGAAGCTGAACCAGATCGGGTCGGTCATGACGACGCGGGTCAGGAGCGTCTGGCCTGCCATGACATTGTCGCCGAGCGAAACGCGCTTGTCGGAGACCTGTCCCGCGATCGGCGAGCGCACGACCGTGAACTCGAGGTCGAGTGACCGCTGGCGCACTGCCGCGCGGGCGGCATCGAGCTCGGCAAGCGCGGCCCCTTCGGCGGCCTTCTTCTGGTCATATTGCTCGCGGCTGACAAACCCGGAACGCACAAGCGCCGCCGCCCTTGCAAACTCAGCGCGGGCATTCGCCAAGGTCGCGGCGGCTCGGGCCGCGTCAGCGCGTGCATGGGCAAGGGCGGCCGCATAAGGCCGGGGATCGATTTCGAACAGGAATTGGCCCTTGCGGACCCTGAGGCCGTCGCGGAACGCGATGCGGACGACCTGCCCCGAGACCCGCGGGCGAACCTCCACGTCCTGGATTGCCTCGAACCTGCCTACATAGTCATCCCAGTCGACGACGTTGCGCTCGAGCGGGTAGCCAGCCGAGACAAGCGGGGCCGGCGGAGTTGGTGGAGGGGCATTGCTGCATGCCGCCAGCAGGACCACGAGCGCCGCGCCGGAAGCGGATTTCAACCCTTTCCGGTTCCATTTCAGTGCATCGACCATCGGCCGCAAGCGTTGCTCGTCCATGGTGTCCCTTTGCTAGGAGTGAGCGGCTCTTCCGCCGTCGATGCTCCGCGGGGTGGAGCCGCATTCTTCGGCCTCGGATTTCGTATCCTGCTCGCCACTCGAGGCGACTTGGTTACGCAGGTGATGCCGGGCGCCCGGTCCCTCGGGTCGCCGCGGCCGCGGTCGCGTTCACGGGATTCCTGTAACGGGCGCACTTATGCGGACGAGTTGCAGTCGAGCGCCGGCGGGCCGGGCGCCATGCATTGTCGGGGAATGCTCCGGTTACGAAGAAAGGATGGTTACATGGTTCAGGCGCGGTGGAATGGCGTAACAATCGCCGATAGCGACGAGACGATCGTGATCGAAGGCAATCACTATTTCCCGCCGCTTTCGGTCGCCTGGAATCTTCTTGAAGCGACGACCGAGACGACTATCTGTCCCTGGAAGGGGAGCGCGAATTATTTCACTGTTGCAGTCAACGGTGCGCTCAACCCGAACGCCGCCTGGACTTATAAGGATCCGAAGCCGGAAGCCGAACAGCTACGCGATTACGTGGCGTTCTGGAGAGGCGTGGACGTAGCATAATTTGCCCCCTTCTCGCGTGTAACCGGACCCCGCGATAGCCCGAGCAATGGTCAGTGACTGGGACGTGCGCCGGGCGGTGCTGCGTGCCTCGGAAAGAAGCCCCCGGTCGTTCGCTGATGAAGGAATTTTGGAACATGGCGGTGCACGCCGATCTCAGAATCGTTGAACATGATGGGGACGGCATCGATCCTGCCTTCCGCGCGGCTGTGCTGCGCGGTTTTGGCGAGCGCCAGAAGGCCGTTCCGGCACGTTGGCTCTACGATCTTGTTGGCTCCAAGCTTTTCGAAGACATCACGAAGCAGCCCGAATATTATCCGACGCGGACCGAGACCCGGCTTCTCGAGGACAATGGCGCGGAAATCGCCCGGCTGAATCGGAAGGACCTCGCGGTCGTGGAATTCGGATCAGGAAGCTCGATCAAGACGCCGCTGCTCCTGCGCGAGGTCGACGCGGCCGCCTATGTTCCGATCGACATCTCGGGCGAGTTCCTCCGCCAGTCGACGCGATCGCTTGCTCGGCTCTTTCCCGAACTTGCGATCATCCCCGTGGAGGCGGATTTTCTCGGCTCGGTCCAATTACCCGCGTCCGTCAGGAATCTTTCTTTCCTGGGCTTTTTCCCGGGTTCGACGATCGGCAACCTCGTCCCTCGCAGCGCCGTCGACTTGCTGCGATCGATGCGTCAAACACTCGGCGAGGGATCGCGCCTTCTGATCGGCTTCGACTGCCTTAAGGACGAGAGCCGCCTCATTTCGGCTTATGACGACGCAAGGGGCGTGACCGCAGCCTTCAATGTCAATCTCCTCCATCGCATCAACCGCGAGCTTGACGGTGACATTCCGGTGGGGCGTTTTCGCCACGCCGCTCGCTGGAACGCGGATTGGCGGCGCATCGAAATGCACCTCGAAGCGCTCGAGGACATCGACTTCACTGTATCGGGGCGCTCATTCGCAATGCGGCAGGGGGAAACGATCCATACCGAGAACAGCCATAAATATACGCCCGACGAGGTGCGGCTGCTGCTCCAGACCGCCGGCTGGACACCAATCCGGCTGTGGTCCGACCCATCGGCCGATTTCCTGCTGGCTCTCGCCGATGCGACCGAGGATCGCAGTGCGCCTTGAGGGGGCGGGCGAACAGGCACAATGGACGGTCACCCATGGTTGAGAGGTCAAAATGGATAAGGAACGCGTGAAGCAGACGATGCTCGAGCTTGAGCAGCACCAGTTCGAGGCATCCGAGGACACCTATCTCCAGTACGTCAGTTCCGCGCGGCTTGATCGATCGGAGCCGATTGAGAACGACGAGCTCGCCCAGGGCGCTTTCGCGCGCGACCTTTCCGAGGCCTTTGATGAACCCGTGCATGCGCATGAGGAAAAGATCGAGCGGCTTCGCCGGATCGACTTCGGTCCCAAGTCGGTGGTCGAGGAAGGAGCGATCATCAAGGTTGCCGGACGCCAGTTCGTCGTGGCCGTCGCCACCGACCGCTTCACCTGCGACGGAAACGAGCTGATGGGTATTTCCACCGCGGCGCCGCTGTATGCGGCCGTCGAGGGGAAGCGAGCGGGCGAGACAGCCAGGTTCAAAGGCCGTGACATCAAGATCGAGGCGGTGATCTGATGTCAGCCAAGGGATGACGGACGTCTTTCCCTTCCAAAGGGAAGCATTCTCCGCGGCGACGCTGATCGATGCCATCGGAGAGGTTCGCCGGCATCGAGCGCACATCCTCGATCTCGTTTCCCCGACGCCCGGACGGAAGATCTTCGGCCGCGCGGTCACCATCCGCTATATCCCTCACCGCTCGGACATGGCCGTGGACGACGAGCTCAGCTTCGCCCGTTTTTTCTACACTGCGATTGGCGAGGAGGCCGAAGGCGCGGTGCTCGTGCTCGACAGCTCGGGCCAACATGAGGTCTCGATCGGCGGCGGCGTCAAATTCTCAAGACTGCACAACCACCGGCTCGCTGGGCTGATCACCGACGCGCGAATTCGGGATTTCGAGGAGATCGCGAGACTTGATCCGGTTTTCTATTGCCGTGGAGAAGCCCTGCGGGCGGGTGGAGGCGACCTCATGCCCATCGCGGCAAACGTCCCGGTCAGCCTTTATGGTACGACGGTGCTCCCCGGCGACTATGTCTACGCTGATTCGTCGGGAGTCGTGGTCATGCCGTCGGGCGATCTCGACGAAATCCTCGAATCGGCCGCTCGGCTGGACCGCGAGGAAAGGGCGATCTTGTCTGCCATCCGAGAAGAAGATCCGCTGAAGCTACGCAAGTCATCGTGATCCGCGCAGCATCCCAGGAAGTCACGAGCAATGTAACCGCCACTCGCGGCCAGTCGAGTGATGAGTATGGACCAGGCAACTGCTACGAGCACCGAGATCGTCGACAGTAGCGCCGTCAGTCGGTTCGAGCTGCAGATCCAAGGTTACGCACGTCCGACCGGCCGAAACCTGCCTCAGGACTCGACGGATAGAGAGGACGCAGGCTCCGTTTCAGCCAATCTCGACCAAACATCGCCTCAATGTCTTCAGTTCGGGGCTGCGAGGCATTGCCCTCCCCAAAGCCTTGCAGCCCCACTCCCGCTCTGCCCGCGCCAGGCTTGCCCCCGCCTCTTCAGGCGCGGGCAGAGTTTCGAATTCAATCGAAGTTTCTCAAGCGGGCCGACCAACGCGGCCCCCACTGCGCTGTCGTCAAACCGCTTCATCCAATTTCAGACCGCCGAATCGAAAGGAGTTCTGCGATGATCTACGATTGGCAAACGAGTCTTCGGGCAAGCGACTACTTCGCAGCAAGAATCGTGCCCCCAGCCACCGTCGAAGAGACCGGCTGGGACATTTTGCTGGCACTTCACTCCGATAGTCATAGTCGGGTGAACCTTTTGAAACTTGCCTCGATCGTGAGCGTCCCGGACGCGGTGATAGACCGCTGGCTGGGCGCGCTTCAGGCCCGCAACCTCATTACCGGAGTACGACATCCGTCCACCAATGAACTGCTCGCAATGCTTACGGACAAGGGTCGCGAACTGCTCGACCGCTATTTCTCGGCGGCCGACGATCTCCAGATCGACACGCACCCCTGACCGCCTTTGCCTTCAAATGAAGCAGTCGCAGATGCGACGCGATCATGTGCTAGATCCTCAAAGCTGGCCGTTTAGGTGAGCCGATAGATCGACCAGGCGGCCCAGGCGATCAGAGCCCAAAGGATGATCGCACTTCCGAGGATCACGCGCAGCTGGAAGGTGAATGATGGCTTGCTGTCTTCGGCGACACTCTCAGGCTCGAAATCCTCGATAGAAGCAGGTTTTGTTGGCTTGGGCCGATCGAGCCCCGCCGCCGGGCTTTTCAACAAAGCGGCGCTGATCGCCGCCTGGGAAATTTGGTCCTTGAACTGGCAACCGTAAAAATTCCCGCTGCTCCACATGACCAGGGCCGGAGTGAAGCCGACCTCCGGAAGGTCGATCTCAAGGTCGTCGAGGATCGACAGATCTGTTGAGGTTTCGATGAGGAGGCCGGTGGTCGAAACGTCATGGATGGTGACACCGCCCTCGGTCGCCTGAAGGCTTGAAACGAGACTTAGTCTCCGCCTTGTCCATCCCCGTCGATCCGTCGCCGGAGTAATCTGCAGTCGGGCAGAAATACTCATCAACACCTCCAGTCAGAGGTGTGATTAGTACAGGTTAACAACTGATTGTAATTCGTCCGTACCGGCGACGCTCGATCTACTTATCCACAACTTCCCCTTCCGGCGTCCCCCTGCCCAGCTTGTCCGGGAGAGCTTCGCCCGCGGGCGTGAAATCGAGGCTGACCGAGTTGATGCAGTAGCGCTGGCCGGTCGGCGGTGGGCCATCGGGAAATACGTGACCCTGGTGCGACCCGCAGCGAGCGCAGACGATCTCCGTCCGAACCATGCCGTAACTCGTGTCGCGGATGTATTCGAGGTGGCCCTCTGCGAATGGCGACGTGAAGCTGGGCCAGCCGGTGCCGCTCTCGAACTTTTCACCACCGTTAAACAAGGGCAGGCCGCAAAGCCTGCAGGTAAAGACGCCAGGCCTCTTCTCGTCGAGGAACACACCGCAGAACGGTGCCTCGGTGCCATGTTCGAGAAGCACATGCCGCTCCTCTTCGGTCAGGTTCGCCGAGAGCTCACGCAACTGGTCGCCGGTCGGAGGGGTCAGATCGAATTCGATGGTAGCGGTATCGTCCATCTCTGCTTCCTTCGAGTCCCGCCGGGGTTTCATAGCAGAATTTGGTTCAGCCTGCTGCCGGCCGTGACCCGTTGAGCGCATCGGCGATTGCCTCCGACAGAGTCGACAGCCGGTAAGGCTTCAGGATCAGAGGGCGACCGACACTGCCGGTCTCGGCGATTTCCTGGCTGTAGCCCGTTGCGAGCATGACCG
>Ga0307415_100000183_pt1 | contig 27846 bp, 24 predicted proteins | sample DK1Cmetagenome_FD_204524 | JGI IMG/M metagenome (GOLD analysis project Ga0307415, IMG submission 204524) | Maize rhizosphere microbial communities from greenhouse at UC Davis, California, United States - DK15-C-2 | ecosystem: Host-associated > Plants > Roots > Rhizosphere > Soil | place: USA... | reverse complement strand
AAGTGCGCCAGGCCCTCTTCCGGCGTACCCGCTTGCCACGAACCCACGACCCGCTCGCCCGCGGCCGTCTTGACGTAGACGGTTCCGTCCTCGTCGATCCGACCGAAGGCCGTCCAGTCGCTCATCTGTCCATCCTCGTACATTCCAGCGCCCGCAGTCGCGCGGCCTTGCGAACACTATGGGTCACCGACCCCGTCCACGGCGATAGTGCGAAGCGGCCGGTTACCCGTCCTCGGCGTGTTCACTGGCATTCTCACAGGTCACTTGGGGTCCACGTCGAGCGGCCGAGGCGTCAGTGCGGCCGAACCGTGACCTTCACTGAACTGGGAACGCTCCCACCCGCGCGGGCGCGACTACCGTGGGGCGCGTGCCACTGGTCGCCGCCGCCGTCTGCCCGCACCCACCGTTACTGGTACCCGAGGTGGCCGCTGGTGCGTCCGGTGAACGCGACGACCTGCGGGCCGCCTGCGACATGGCGCTCGACCGGGTCCTCGCGCACGAGCCGCACGCGCTCCACATCGTCGGGTCGGCATCGACGACCCGGCAGTATGCCCATCCCCTGCGCGCCTCGTTCCGGCCCTGGGGCGCCGACATCGACGCCACCCTCGGCGACCCGGATGCCGCGAGGCGGAGTCGAAGCCACACAGGTACCGGCGCGGAGGCGCTGCCCCTGAGCCTGGCGGTGGGCGTGTGGTTGGTGCACCGGGCGGCCGTGGCGGGCCGGATCCGCCGCCCCACCCAGTGGTTCGCGCACACCGTCGCCGCGGACGCCTCCACCGACGATTGCGTGGCTCTGGCCGCCGACCTTCCGTCCGAGTACCCGTGGGCGCTGCTGGTGATGGGGGACGGGTCGGCGTGCCGGGGGCAGAAGGCGCCCGGGTACGACGACCCGCGCGCCGAGCCGTTCGACAAGACCGTGGCGCAGGCGCTCGCCACGGCCGACGTCGACGCGTTGCTCGCTCTCGATCCCGCGCTGGCGGCCGAGTTGCGGGCGGCCGGCCGCGCGCCCTGGCGGGTACTGGCGGCCGCCGCGCGCGACGGTGCGCCGTCGTGGAACGGCGACCTGCTCTATGAGGCCGCCCCGTACGGTGTGGCCTACTTCGTCGCCACCTGGACCCCGACTCCGCCGTCGCCTACTCCGCCCCCTTATCCGCCGATCATGGACTTAGGTCCATGATCGGCGCTCAAAACGGTCCCCAACCTCATGATCGAGCCGATCGTGACGCCGGGAGCCCCGACGCGGCCCAGGTGACCGGCGACGTGGTGGCCGTGGTCGGGCCGACCGCGACCGGCAAGACCGCGCTCAGCCTCGCGCTGGCGCACGCGTTGGGCGGCGAGGTGGTCAACGCCGACTCGATGCAGCTCTACCGCGGCATGGACATCGGCACCGCCAAGCTCGGCCCGGACGAGCGCGAGGGCGTACCTCATCACGCGTTCGATCTGTGGGAGATCACCGAGGCGGCCAGCGTGGCCGAGTACCAGGGCGTGGCCCGGGCCGCCATCGACGACATCCGCCGCCGCGGGCGTACTCCGCTGCTCGTCGGCGGATCCGGCCTGTACGTGCGGGCGGTCCTCGAGCACTTCGAGTTCCCCGGCACCGACCCCGACCTGCGTGCGCGGTTGGAGACCGAGCTGGCCGCGGTCGGTCCGGTGCCGTTGCACGCCCGCCTCGCCGCCCGCGCGCCCGACGCGGCGGCCCGGATCCTGCCCAGCAACGGCCGGCGCATCGTCCGGGCGCTGGAGGTGCTGGAACTGACCGGGCAACCCATCATCGCGCGACTGCCGCAACCTCGTCCGTACTATCGCAGCGTCCATATCGGAGTCGACCTGGACGCCGCGACGCTGGACGAGCGGGTCGCCACCCGGGTCGACGGCATGTGGCGGCAGGGGTTCGTGGACGAGGTACGGGCCCTGGAGAGTCGTGGGCTGCGCCGGGGTCGCACGGCGAGCCGGGCCCTGGGGTACCAGCAGGTGCTCGCGTACCTGGCCGGCGAGTGCTCCGAGGAACGGGCCCGCGAGGACACGGTCCGGGCGACGCGGCGGTTCGTCCGGCGGCAGCGGTCCTGGTTCGGGCGCGACGACCGGATCGTGTGGCTCGACGGTGCGGCGGCCGACCTGACCGACCGGGCCGTCGCCGTCGCAGCCGGCCATGACGGATGATGGGACCATGCCTCGCCTGCCGTTCGCCAAGGGCCACGGGACCGGCAACGACTTCGTCATCGTCCCGGACCCGGGTGGCGACGTCGACCTGACCGCGGAGATGGTGGTCGCCCTGTGCGACCGCCATCGGGGGCTCGGGGCCGATGGGCTGCTGCATGTCGTCCGTACCACCGGACATGTCGACGCCGGCGGTGGCGTGGTCGGGCCGGAGTGGTTCATGGACTACCGCAACGCGGACGGCTCGCTGGCCGAGATGTGTGGCAACGGGGTACGGGTCTACGCCCGCTATCTGGTCGAGTCGGGTCTGGCCGCCGGACCCCGGATTCCGATCGTCACCGTGGCCGGACCGGTCGTCGCCGAGGTCTCGCCGGACTCGGTGGCCGTCGACATGCCACAGACCACTGTGTACGGAAGCACCACGGCCGTCGTGTCCGGTGTGGACTATGCCGGCGCGGTGGTGGCCTGTGGCAACCCGCACCTGGTGTGCCGGGTGGACGATCCCGCCAAGTTGGACCTGACCGGCGTACCGGACCTGGACTCCGCCGTGTTCCCGGACGGTGCGAACGTCGAGTTCGTGGGACCCACCGAGACCGATGGGCCCGATATCGACGGTTCGCCTCCGCCTCGCTCGGACCTCGCTCGGTCGTCGGCTCCGCATCTGCGGGTACGCATGCGCGTGGTGGAACGGGGAGTCGGCGAGACCCTGTCGTGCGGGTCGGGGGCCTGCGCGGTCGCCGCCGCCGTCCTGGCCGACGAGGGCCTGGCCTCCGGAACCGTGGCCGTCGACACCCCCGGCGGCCGGCTCACGGTGACCCTGGCCGAGGGCCGGACGGTGCTCGCCGGGCCGGCCGTCATCGTCGCCACCGGCGAGGTCCGCCTCCCCTGACGCAACCACACGGGAACCATTCAAGATCCCCACGATCATGGATCTACGGCACCCAAAACCCGCCGATCATGACCTTAACTTCATGATCGGCGCAACGAGGTACGTGGGTCAGGGGGAGCCGGCGGAGGGTGTCCGGCGGGCCCGGGACTGGCGGAGTCCGAGGTACCCGGCCGCCGCGATACCGAGGCCGGCCAGGCCGAGGCCGACGCTGAGCCACAGCGGGATCCCGGACGGCTTCGGCTGGACCGGGTTGACCACGACCGGCGCCGTCGACGGCCGCGGGGTGGCCATCGGAACCGTGGAGGGATCGTGCCTGCGCATCGTCGTGGCGCCGGGTTGGTCGCTCACGGTGAGGAACGCCGTACCGTCCGATGTGTAGGCGATCGCCTCGCCCTGCGGCTCGTCGGCCAGCACGGTCACCCGGGGCTTGCCGGTCGTGATCGCCTTCACCACGTCCCCGTCGGGCGCGTCCCACTCGTAGGCCGCGGTGTAGGTCCGCAGGATGACCTTGTGGCGGTCGGGCGAGACGGCGGCGCCGGTGATGAGCAGCTCGCCGAGGCTGCCGAGGAAGTTGTTCTCACCGGTGGCCTGCGGGCGGAACTGGCCGACCAGGGCCATCGGCACGCCGTCGGCGGTGCCCGGCCGCGGGGTTGCCGCCGGCCGGTACAGGCGCGCCCGGCCGTCGATCTCCTTCGTCACCACGACGGGCAGGCCGTCCGCGCCGAAGAGCAGTGCCTCGGCATCGTGCGGTCCGTCCGGGTACGCGAGCCGGTGGATGACCGGTGCCCCGCGCGGCGGCACCCGCCACAGCGCGATCGTCGGCCGGCGGGTCGGGGCGGTGGCGTTGTCGCCGATGTCGCCGACCCAGACCGCGCCGTCCGGTGCCACGGCGAGATCCTCGGGGTCGCGCGGCGGCGTCGGGAAGCCGGAGGTGCGGGTGACGCGGCACTTCGCGTCCAGGTAGACGATGCGGACGTTCGCCGGATCGGCTTGGCTGTCGGTGACCGCGATGTAACCGGAACTCACGGCGAGCAGGCCGGACAGCTCGCGGGCCCGCGGATCGTTGATGACGCACACCTCGTTCGGTGTGGAGACGGCCGGCCAGCCGAGTGCGACGACGATCCCTAGAGCCACGGCGGCGTGTCGCACCCGTACATGGTAGGAGCAGCCCCGCGCGGCCGCACCCGGCCCCGAGGTGCCCCGCCCACCCGCAGGTCAGCCCCCACGGCGCTGCCCACAGTGTCGGTAGGGTGACCCTGTTGAACAAAAGGTGTTTGCCGGGGGTCCCTGCATAACGAGCCCCTAGCGGGCGACGGAGCGGACCGCCTCGGCGACGGCCAGGGAGACCCTCGGGTCGAACACGCTCGGCACGATGACCGAGGGATTGATTTTGTCTTCGCCGACCGCGTCCGCGATGGCGCGGGCGGCGGCCAGCGCCATCGCGTCGGTGAACTCCTCGGCGTGGGCGTCGAGCATGCCCCGGAACACGCCGGGGAAGGCGAGCACGTTGTTGATCTGATTGGGCTGGTCGGATCGTCCGGTGGCGACGACGGCGGCATGGTTGCGGGCCTCCCGCGGGTCGACCTCGGGGTCGGGGTTGGCCAGCGCGAAGACGATCGCGCCGGGCGCCATCCCGGCGATGTCGTCGCCGGTGAGCAGGTTGGGCGCGCTCACGCCGATGAAGACGTCCGCGCCGCGCAGCGCACCGGGCAGGTCGCCGGCGTAGGAGTTCCGGTTGGTGTGCTCGACCAGCCAGCGCCACGACTCGGACAGGTCCGGCAGTCCACGATGGAGGGCCCCCGGGCGGTCGTAGGCGATGACGTCGCCGACGCCCTCCCGCAGCAGGAGCTTGATGATGGCCGTCCCGGCCGCGCCCGCTCCCGACACGACCACACGCACCGAGGCCAGCGACTTGCCGACCACCCGCAGGGCGTTGGTGAGCGCGGCCAGCACGCAGATGGCGGTGCCGTGCTGGTCGTCGTGGAACACCGGGATGTCGAGCAGGCCGCGCAGGCGCGTCTCTATCTCGAAGCACCGCGGCGCCGCGATGTCCTCCAGGTTGATGCCGCCATAGGCCGGTGCGATGGCCTGCACGATCCGTACGATCTCGTCGGTGTCCTGGGTGTCGAGCACAACCGGCCACGCGTCGACGCCGCCGAACCGCTTGAACAGCGCGGCCTTTCCCTCCATGACCGGCAGCGCCGCGGCCGGCCCGATGTTGCCCAGGCCCAGCACCGCCGAGCCGTCGGTGACCACCGCCACCGCGTTGCGCTTGATGGTCAGCCGGCGCGCGTCGGACGGGTTCTCCACGATCTGGCGGCATACCCGGGCCACGCCCGGGGTGTACGCGCGGGACAGCTCGTCGCGGTTGCGCAGGGCCACCTTCGGCGTCACCTCGATCTTGCCGCCGAGATGCAGCAGGAACGTGCGGTCGCTGACGTTGCGCACGTCCACACCGTCGAGGTCCTCCAGCGCCTGCGTGACCTGCTCGGCGTGGGCCGCGTCGGCCGTGTCGCAGGTGATGTCGGCGATGACGCTGACGTGATCGGAGTCGACGACGTCGACCGCGGTCACGATGGCGCCGGCCTCACCCACCGCTGTCGTCAGGCGCCCCATCGCGTACGGGTCCGCGGTCGCGCTCACCCGGATGGTGATCGAGAACCCGGCGCTGGGAAGTCCGCGTACGCTCATGGCGTCACCGTACGGCGCGGCCCACCTGCCTGTAGGGGCACCCTTATGGCGGTCTGGGGCCCGTAGGGTGCCCCTGCATGACCCGGGGGCGCGCCGACAACTCAGATGCGATCGTCGCGGCGGGCGTGGCACGATCAAAAGTGATGAGTACGAACAATGCCACCCCCGCGGCCGGCGCCGAGGCGACCACCGGCGAACTGGACCTCGAGGACCGCCAGTCGCTGCGGCGCGTCTCCGGGCTGTCCACCGAGCTCGCCGACATCACCGAGGTCGAGTACCGCCAGCTCCGCCTGGAGCGCGTGGTCCTCGTCGGCGTGTGGACCGAGGGCACGGCCACCGATGCGGACAACTCGCTGACCGAGCTGGCCGAGCTGGCCAAGACGGCGGGCTCGCACGTGCTCGAGGGTCTCATCCAGCGCCGGACCCGGCCCGACCCGTCCACGTTCATCGGCCGGGGCAAGGTCGACGAGCTGCGCGCCGTCGTGATCGACTCCGGCGCCGACACGGTCATCTGCGACGGCGAGCTGTCGCCGTCCCAGCTGCGTACCCTCGAGGAACGGGTCAAGGTGAAGGTCATCGACCGGACCGCCCTGATCCTGGACATCTTCGCCCAACACGCCAAGAGCCGTGAGGGCAAGGCGCAGGTGGAGCTGGCGCAACTGGAGTACTTCCTGCCGCGCCTGCGCGGCTGGGGCGAGGCGCTCTCGCGGCAGGTCGGCGGCAGCGGCCGCGGCGGCGGAGCCGGCGGCGGCGTGGGTCTGCGCGGTCCCGGTGAGACCAAGCTCGAGACCGACCGGCGCCGCATCCGCACCCGCATCGCCAAGCTCAAGCGGGACATCTCGGAGATGCGCACCGTACGCGACACGAAGCGGGCGGTCCGGCGGCGCCACCATGTACCCAGCGTCGCGATCGCCGGGTACACCAACGCCGGCAAGTCGTCGCTGCTCAACCGGCTCACCGGCGCCGGCGTGCTGGTCGAGGACGCGCTGTTCGCCACGCTCGACCCGACGACCCGCCGCTCCCGCACCGCCGACGGGCGGGTCTACACGTACACCGACACGGTCGGTTTCGTCCGCCACCTGCCGCACCAGCTCGTCGAGGCGTTCCGCTCCACGCTGGAGGAGGTCGCCCAGGCCGACCTGGTCGTGCACGTCGTGGACGGCACCCACCCCGACCCGGAGGAGCAGGTCCGGGCGGTCCGCGAGGTGCTGGCCGAGGTCGGCGCGGAGCGCGTGCCGGAGCTGCTGATCGTCAACAAGACTGACGCGGCGGACGAGGACACCCTGGTGCGGCTGAAGAGGCTCTGGCCCGACGCCGTGTTCGCCTCGGCCCGCACCGGTGCCGGGTTCGACGCGCTGCGGGAGGCCGTCGAGGCCCGCCTGCCGCGCCCGGCGGCCGAGTTGGAGGTGCTCGTGCCGTACCACCGCGGCGACCTGGTGGCCCGGGTGCACGAGCGCGGGGAGGTGCTGCGCTCCGAGCACGCCGAGACCGGCACCCACCTGCGGGTACGGGTCGACGAGACGCTGGCCGCCGAACTGGCGCCGTTCGAGGTGACCCCCTCGCACTCGCCACGGCTGGCTCGGCGCGTCTGACGCCGCGCTAGCCGGGGGTAGCCGGAAGATTTCCCCCTGTTACCTGGCCCACGCGTCTACGCAGAGTGGGTGCGATTCTGACAGACTGGGCGCCATGCCTCCACTCCCTGGCAGAGGCCGTCGAGCCTTCTACCTCCTGGCCGGGGCGGTCGGCGTGGCCCTCGTGGTCCTGGGCCCGGTCACGGCCGCGTACGCCGAGGACCCCACCCCCACACCGAGCGCCGGTGCCGGCGGCGGTGCGGATCCGAACCTGGGTCCGGCCACGCCGGGCGAGGCCGTCTGCACCGTGGCCAACAACGCCCTCAACGAGATCACCGGCATGGTGGCCACCGACAAGGGCATCTATGTCGTCGAGGGTGGGGACACCGAGCAGCCGACGCAGGTGAAGATCTACACGCTCAACGCGAAGGACTGCAAGGCCTCGGTCAAGAGCTTCGCCCAGGACCCGGTCGACCCGGAGGACCTCGCGCTCGGCTCCGACGGATTCCTCTGGGTGGCCGACATCGGCGACAACGGCGAGGGCGGTCCGTCGCGGGAGCGCATCGCGTTCGAGAAGGTCAATCCCAGCGGCGGCACGCCCGTCATCTACCGCGTGGTCTATCCCAACAAGGGCCAGTTCCACGCCACGGCGATGCTGCTGGACAAGGACGACGTCCCGATCATCTTCACCCAGGGCAACGGCAAGTCGGCCATCTACACGCCGGCCAAGGCTCTCGTGGCCAACGCCGTCGCGAACCTGCCGCAGCTGAAGAAGGTCGGTGACTTCACACCGCAGAAGACCGGTACGTCCAACGGGGCCGGCGCCGTCGGCAACTCGCTCGTGACCGGCGCCGCGAAGTCGGCCGACGGCAAGAAGGTCGTCATCCGTACCCGGTCCGACGCCTACGAGTTCGCGGTGGGCGACGACGGCGACATCGTCAAGGCGATCACGGAGACCGACCCGGTCGTCACACCGCTGCCGGACGAGCCGCAGGGCGAGGCCATCACGTACAGCGCAGATGGATCGAAATTCCTCACCCTGTCCACCAAGCCGGAAGAGGCCACCGAGAACCCCAAGCTGCTCAGCTACACCCCCCACGTGCCGGTGGCCACCGACCCGAACGCCTCGGCCGATCCCAACGAGAACGTGGCCGAGGAGCCCGGCGCCGGCCAGACCTGGCTGGACAAGCTGACCTTCTCGGAACTGACCCGTATCGTCGCCGCGGTCGGCGTGGTCGGGCTCGTGCTCGCTGTCGCCGGCGTCATCGGCATCCGTCGCGCCCGCCGCCGCCGGCGCGAGGAGGACGAGTACGACGACTACGACGACTACGAGGACGAGCCGCCACCGCGGCGCGGGCGCGGTCGCGATCCCGATCGGGGCTACGCCCCCCGCGATCCGCAGTACTCCGAGTACGGCCAGTACGCCGACTCCTCTTACGGGGCAAGCGGCGGCTACGCCGACAACGGTTACGGGTCCAACGGCTACGCCACGTCCGGGTACGGGCAGTCGCAGGCCGCCGGGTACGGACAACCCCAGGCCGCCGATGGCAACGGGTACGCCGCGGCCGGCTACGGCGGCGGCCAGGCGGGCCAGGCCGGTCAGACCGGTCAGACCGGTCAGGCTGGCTACGCCGGGTACAGCGACGGGGCCGCCTACGGGCAGTACGGCGCCGACCAGTACGGGCAGCAACAACAACAACAACAGCAGTACGCCGGCTACGACCCCTACGGCCAGCCCCAGTACGGCGGGCAGTACGGCGGCGAACAGAACTACGGCACCGCCGGTTACGGGGCCCAGGCTCAGGGCTACGGACAGCAGTACGGCGAAGGTGGTTACACCGGCTACGAGGACGACTTCGACCCGCTGCACGACCCCCGCGGCCGCCGTTAGGCTCGGGCGCCATCGGACGCCGTCGGGCGACGCTCGGGGCGCCTGCGGGCGGCGGCAGCCGGCCGTTCGAACGCTCGGGCGGCTAGACCCGGCGGAGGACGGCGACCACCTTGCCGAGGATCGTGGCGTCGTCGCCGAGGATGGGATCGAACGCCGGGTTGTGCGGCATCAACCACACGTGTCCGTCGCGGTGGCGGTAGGTCTTGACCGTCGCCTCGCCGTCCAGCATCGCGGCGACGATCTCGCCGCTCTGCGCCGTCGGCTGCTGCCGGACCACGACCCAGTCCCCGTCGCAGATGGCGGCGTCGAGCATCGAGTCGCCCTGGACCTGCAACAGGAAGAGTGTTCCCTCGCCGACCAGCTCGCGGGGCAGCGGGAACACGTCCTCGATCGCCTGCTCGGCGAGGATCGGTCCGCCGGCCGCGATCCGGCCGAGCACCGGCACGTACGCGGGCGCCGGGCGGGCGGCCCGGACGGCCTCCTCGTCATCGCCGGTCAGCTCGCTGGGCGGACGGACGTCGACCGCGCGGGGACGGTTGGCGTCCTTGCGCAGGTACCCCTTCCGCTGTAGCACGCCCATCTGATAGGCCACGCTGGACGGTGAGACGAGCCCGACCGCCTCACCGATCTCGCGGACGGTTGGTGGGTACCCGCGCAGGTCCACGGTCTCGCGGATGTAGTCCAGGATCCGCCGCTGGCGCGGTGTCAGATCGGGCGCGAACACCTCGGGCAACGCGGACATCACGGCCTCCACGGCGCGCAGTTCGCCCTGGCCACCCCGGCGTCGTACGCGCGAGCGCGTCGCCGGGGCCACGTCGGTGGAGCCCGGGGACGGCTTGCGCCGGTCGTCCTGTGCCACGTCCGTCCTCCTGTGTACTCACTGTGGGTCGTGCGCTCGTCGCGCGTCGAACAACCGTATCGCCGTTTCGTACAGAGTTCAAACAGCTGTTCGACGGCGTGTCGCCTCGGCGAGGCGGTCGGGATCGGCGGGCTCGCGGGGCTCGCGGGGCGGGCGGGTCGGCACGGTTCTGTCGTACCCGCGAGGTGGAATCGACCCGGACGCGACGATCGTGTGATCGATTCGACTTGCGCGGGACTTGACAGGGAGCTAGCGTCGACCACAACATCTAGTAGTTACACCGTTGTGACTTACCCACAGGTTGTGGATAAGTTTCGCGGTGAAAGCCCACGTTTCCACGTGCGCCGGCCCTCGTCGGCCGTCGTACGGCGATTCGTCGCGCGCCTGGAGGGGAGGAGTGCCATGCGGTGCCCGTACTGCCGGCACGCCGACTCGCGCGTGGTCGACTCGCGGGAGGCGGACGACGGCACGCTGATCCGCCGGCGGCGCGCGTGCACCGAGTGCGGGCGTCGGTTCACCACGGTCGAGGAGGCGGTGCTCGCCGTGGTGAAGCGCAGCGGTGTGACCGAGCCGTTCAGCCGGCAGAAGATCATCGGCGGGGTACGCAAGGCGTGCCAGGGCCGGCCGGTGGAGGAGGACGCGATCGCGCTGCTGGCGCAGAAGGTCGAGGATTCGATCCGGGCCCGCGGTGCGGCCGAGGTGCCCAGCCACGATGTGGGGCTGGCCATCCTGGAGCCGTTGCGCACTCTCGACGAGGTGGCGTACCTGCGCTTCGCGAGCGTCTACCGGTCGTTCGACTCACTGGACGACTTCGAGCAGGAGATAGCCGCGCTGCGGGCCCTTACCCAGGAGCCGGCGCAGACCTGATCCGCGGGCAGGGCGCGGACCGGGGGCACCACACAAACGACCAGCAAAGGGAGAGCGGCATGACGCGGGCAGTGGGCACACCTTCGGGTGCGGGCGATGCGGGCCCGAAGGGCCGCGGCAAGCCGGAGCGCGACCAGCGAGGGCTGCGCATGGAGCGGGTGTGGACCACCGAGGGCGTGCATCCGTACGACGAGGTGACGTGGGACCGGCGCGACATCGTCATGACGAACTGGCGCGACGGCACGGTCAACTTCGAGCAGCGGGGCGTCGAGTTCCCGGACTTCTGGAGCGTCAACGCGGCCAACATCGTGACGACGAAGTACTTCCGCGGCGCGCTCGGCACGCCGCAGCGGGAGACCTCGCTGCGCCAGATCATCGACCGGGTCGTGGGCCGGTACCGCCGGGCGGGGGAGGAGCACGGGTACTTCGCCACGCCGGAGGACGCGGAGGTCTTCGACCGCGAGCTGACCTGGATGTTGCTGCACCAGGTGTTCAGCTTCAACTCCCCGGTCTGGTTCAACGTGGGTACCGCGTCCAGGCAGCAGGTCAGCGCGTGCTTCATCCTCTCCGTCGACGACTCGATGGAGTCCATCCTCGAGTGGTACAAGGAGGAGGGGCTGATCTTCCAGGGCGGGTCGGGTGCCGGCGTCAACCTCTCCCGCATCCGGTCGTCGAAGGAGCTGCTCTCCTCGGGCGGCACCGCCTCGGGTCCGGTCAGCTTCATGCGCGGCGCGGACGCCAGCGCCGGCACCATCAAGTCCGGCGGGGCCACCCGGCGGGCCGCCAAGATGGTCATCCTCGACGTCGACCACCCCGACATCGAGGACTTCGTCTGGACCAAGGCCCGCGAGGAGGACAAGATCCGCGCCCTGCGCGACGCGGGATTCGACATGGACCTGGGCGGGCACGACATCGTCAGCGTCCAGTACCAGAACGCCAACAACTCGGTGCGCGTCTCCGACGAGTTCATGCGCGCGGTCGAGGAGGGCGGCCAGTTCGAGCTGCTCGGCCGCCTCGACGGCCACATCGTCGACAAGGTCGACGCCCGCGACCTGTTCCGTAAGTTGGCCCAGGCCGCCTGGGAGTGCGCCGACCCCGGCATCCAGTACGACGACACCATCAACGACTGGCACACCAACCCCGAGACCGGCCGCATCACCGCGTCCAACCCGTGCTCGGAGTACATGTCGCTGGACAACTCGTCGTGCAACCTGGCCTCGCTGAACCTCATGAAGTTCCGCAACGCCGACGGATCGTTCCATGTGGAGCGGTTCGTCCGCAGCGTCGAGTTCATCATCACCGCGATGGACATCTCCATCTCCTTCGCCGACTTCCCGACCCAGAAGATCGCCGAGACCACCCGCGCGTACCGGCAGCTGGGCATCGGGTACGCGAACCTGGGCGCGCTGCTCATGGCCGGCGGCCTGCCGTACGACTCGGACGGCGGCCGGTCGGTGGCGGCGGCGATCACGTCGCTGATGACCGGCACCGCGTACCGCCGCTCGGCCGAGCTGGCCGGCGTCGTGGGGCCCTACGACGGGTACGCCCGCAACGCCGAGCCGCACAAGCGGGTCATGCGCAAGCACGCGGCGGCCAACGACGAGATCAGGCCGCACGCGCTGGCGACGGGCATCGCCCGCGAGGCGACGAAGCAGTGGCAGCTCTGCCTCAAGGTCGGCGAGAAGAACGGGTACCGCAACGCCCAGGCCTCGCTGCTGGCCCCGACCGGCACCATCGGCCTGATGATGGACTGCGACACCACCGGCATCGAGCCGGATCTGGCCCTGGTCAAGTTCAAGAAGCTGGTCGGCGGCGGCTCCATGCAGATCGTCAACCAGACCGTGCCGCTGGCCCTGCGGACCATGGGGTACCAGGAGGAGCAGGTCGAGGCGATCACCGAGTACATCGCCGAGCAGGGCCACGTCGTCGACGCGCCCGGCCTCAAGCCCGACCACTACGCGGTGTTCGACTGCGCCATGGGCGAGCGGGCGATCGCCCCGATGGGCCACGTGCGGATGATGGCGGCCACGCAGCCGTTCCTGTCCGGCGCGATCTCGAAGACCATCAACATGCCGGAGTCCGCCACGGTCGCCGACGTGGAGCACGTCCACATGCAGGGCTGGAAGCTCGGCCTCAAGGCGCTGGCCATCTACCGCGACAACTGCAAGGTGGGCCAGCCCCTGTCCAACGCCAAGGCCAAGAAGGAGCCGGCCGAGAAGGAGCTGGTGGTCGAGTACCGGCCGATGCGCAAGCGTCTGCCCAAGAAGCGCCCGTCCGAGACCGTCTCGTTCCAGGTGGCCGGGGCCAAGGGGTACCTCACCGCGTCCTCGTATCCGGACGACGGGCTCGGCGAGGTCTTCCTCAAGATGTCCAAGCAGGGGTCGACCCTGGCCGGCGTGATGGACGCCTTCTCGGTGGCCATCTCGATCGGTCTGCAGTACGGGGTGCCGCTGGAGACGTACGTCGGCAAGTTCACGAACATGCGGTTCGAACCGGCTGGCATGACCGACGACCCGGACATCCGGATGGCCGCGTCGGTGATGGACTACATCTTCCGGCGCCTCGCCCTGGACTACCTGCCGTACGAGACGCGCTCCGACCTCGGCATCTTCACCGCGGCCGAGCGCGTCGCCCAGGCCCGCGCCGAGGCCGCCGGGGAGGACGTCGACCTCGCCGCGATGGCCGCCAGCGCGCCGATCGAGAGCCGGCCCGCGACGGAGAAGCCGGCCGTCGTGGCGCCGGCCGCGCCGGCCGTACTGGAGAAGGTGCAGAGCAAGGGCAGCGACGCCCCGCTCTGCTTCACCTGCGGTACCACGATGCGACCGGCCGGCAGTTGCTACGTCTGCGAGGGCTGCGGCTCGACCAGCGGCTGCAGCTGAGCCTTTGATCGCGGACGCCCGGTGCCGGTGACGGCGCCGGGCGTTCGCGGCTGGCCGCCGACGGGTAACGTGCAGGCGTGAAGATCGGATTCGGGCTGCCGGTGTCGGGCTCGTGGGCCACACCGGACACGGTCGCCCATGTGGCCCGCCGGGCCGAGGAGTTGGGTTACCACTCACTGTGGACGTTCCAGCGACTACTGTCCCCTGTGGACGCGTCCTGGGGCGAGATGTACCGCGGCGTGCACGACCCGCTCGTCGCACTGGCCTACGCGGCCGCGGTCACCGAACGGGTCCGGCTCGGCGTCGCGGTGGTCAACCTGCCGTTCGTCACGCCCGTACTGCTGGCCAAGCAGGCCACGACGGTCGACATCCTCTCCGGCGGCCGGCTCGATCTGGGTCTGGGTCTCGGTTGGGCCGAGGAGGAGTACGTGGCGTCGGCCGTGTCCAAGCGGCACCAGGGTCGGCGGGCGGAGGAGTTCATCGCCGTACTCAAGACACTGTGGACGGACGACGTCGTGGCCCACGAGGGCGAGTTCTACCGGGTGCCGGCGGCCCGCCAGGACCCGAAGCCGGTGCAACGGCCCCACCCGCCGGTGCTTCTGGGCGGCACCGCACCGGGCGCGCTGCGCCGGGCCGGCCGCCTGACCGATGGCTGGGTCAGCAGCAGCCGGGCCGACCTCGACCGCATAGGCGAGTCGATCGACCTCGTACGGGCCGGGGCGGCCGAGGCCGGCCGGGATCCGGCGGCACTGCGCTTCGTCTGCCGTGGCGTGGTCAAGGTCGGCCCGCGAACCGGTCGGCTGTCCGGCTCGTACTCCGAGATCGCCGCCGATCTGGAGGCGGTCGCCGCCCAGGGCATCACCGAACTGTTCGTCGACCTGAACTTCGATCCGCGCATCGGTTCCCCCGACGCCGACCGCGACGAGTCTCGCCGCCGCGCCGACGAGGCCCTCGAGGCGCTCGCCCCGCGGTAGCCCTGGCCGATCGTCTCGCCCCCCAGCTAGCCCTGGCCGATCATGAGGTTAGGGACATCAACTAGCGCCGATCATGGACCTAAGTCCATGATCGGCGCGATTGTTGGGCGCGGCGGGGCGGCGGAAGGTGCGGCGGTACGTGAGGGGAGCCACGCCGACGGCGGCGTGCAGGTGTTGCCGCAGGGAGACGGCGGTGGCGAAGCCGGACCGGCGGGCCACCTCGTTCACCGACAGGTCCGTCGTCTCCAGCAGCAGGCGGGCGTGGTCGATCCGCTGGCCGGTGAGCCACTGCGACGGGCTCTGTCCGGTCTCGGCCCGGAACCGTCGGGTGAACGTCCGCGTGCTCATGTGACCGCGGGCGGCGAGCGTGGCCAGATCCAGCGGCTCGTGCAGATGCCGTAGCGCCCACGCGCGTACCGCCCCGGTCGTGGTTCCGGCCGGCGCCGGCAGGGGCCGCTCGATGAACTGGGCCTGCCCGCCGTCGCGCCACGGCGGCACCACGCAACGCCGGGCCGCCCGGTTGGCCACATCGGTGCCGTGGTCGCGGCGGACGATGTGCAGGCACAGGTCGATGCCGGCCGCCACGCCGGCCGAGGTCAGCACGTCGCCGTCGTCGACGAAGAGCACGTCCGGATCGAGCCGCACGAGCGGGAAGCACCGCCGGAACCGTTCCACGTGGGCCCAGTGCGTGGTGGCCGGACGCCCGTCGAGGCGGCCGGTCGAGGCCAGAGCGAACGCGCCGGTGCAGATCGAGACCATTCGCGTCCGCGGCCGTACCCGGGCCAGGGCCGCCGCCTCGACCGGCGCCAACTCGGCCTCGCCCACCCGCAGATCGCCGTGGATGCCGGGAATGATGACGGTGTCGGCCCGGGCCAGGATCTCCGGGCCGTGGTCGGGGGCGACGCGGAACCCACCCGAGGCCCGCACCGGCGCTCCGTCGGCCGTGCAGGTGCGCACCTCGTACAGGCCCTCGCCGGCCTCGGTGCGGGCGGCGCCGAAGACCTGTCCGGGCACGCCGAGGTCGAACGACGCGACCCCGTCGAGAACGAACACGGCGATCCTGTGGGTTCGGGGCATGGCCGGATTCTTGCATATGGTGGCCGTCCGGCCACTCGTCCGGGGCGGTCCGAAGGCCCGAGGATGTGAGCATGACCCTGTCGAGCCCGGTCCGCCCCGGTCCGCCGCCGGCCGCGCCGGGCCGCCGGACCGGCATCCACCGCGCCTGGTACGTCGCCGGCGTCGCGTTCGTCGCCATCATCGGCGCCGCCGGCTTCCGGGCCACGCCCGGCGTCCTCATCACGCCACTGGAGGAGGAGTTCGGCTGGTCGCGGGCCACGATCTCCTCGGCCGTCTCGGTCAACCTCGTCCTGTTTGGACTGACGGCACCGTTCGCCGCCGCGCTGATGGACCGTCTGGGCATGCGCCGGGTCGTGACCGTCGCGCTGGTCCTGGTCGCCCTCGGCAGCGGCCTGACCGTCTTCATGTCGGCCAGTTGGCAGCTGGTACTGGGCTGGGGCTTCCTGGTCGGGCTGGGTACCGGCTCGATGGCGCTGGTGTTCGTGGCCACCGTGACCGGACGCTGGTTCGTGCGGCACCGGGGCATGGTCACCGGCGTGCTCACGGCCGCCGGCGCGACCGGCCAGCTCATCTTCCTGCCCGTGCTCGCCGTGCTGGCCCAGCAGTACGGCTGGCGGGTCGCCGCGCTCACCGTGGCCGGCGCGGCGCTGGCCGTGGTGCCGCTTGTCCTGTTGCTGCTGCGCGACCACCCGGCCGACGTCGGGGTGACCGCTTACGGCGCGCCGGAGGGCACGCCCGTCGCCGCGCCGCCGGTGACCCGCGGTGCGGCCGGCCGGGCCCTGCGGGTACTGCGCGAGGCCGCGGGCACGAAGGCGTTCTGGCTTCTGGTCGGCGGGTTCGCGGTCTGCGGGGCCAGTACCAACGGGCTCATCGCCACGCACTTCATCCCGGCCGCGCACGACCACGGCATGGTGGAGACGACGGCCGCCGGCCTGCTCGCGCTCATCGGCCTGTTCGACATCGTCGGCACGATCGCCTCCGGCTGGCTCACAGACCGGTTCGACTCGCGCGCGCTGCTCGGTGCGTACTATGCCCTGCGCGGCCTGTCACTGATCATCCTGCCGAGCCTCATCGCGGCCTCGCCCCGCCCCAGCATGCTGGTCTTCATCGTGTTCTACGGGTTGGACTGGGTGGCCACCGTGCCGCCGACGATCGCCCTGTGCCGGCAGCACTTCGGTGCCGACGGCCCGATCGTCTTCGGCTGGGTCTTCGCGTCGCACCAGGTCGGCGCGGCCGTCGCGGCCACCGGGGCCGGCCTCGTCCGCGACCTGCGGGGGGACTACTCGCTGGCCTTCCTGGCCGCCGGACTCCTGTGCCTGTTCGCCGCCGTGATGTCGGTCCGCATCCCGCGGCCCCCGGTGGCGGCCCTGAGTGCTTAGATAGCGGCGTGACGCACTACGTATTGATCGGTGGCGGGATCGTCGGTCTGGCCACGGCGTACGAGCTCACCCAACAGCGTCCACATGCGACAGTCACGGTGGTGGAGAAGGAACGACGGGTCGCCGCCCACCAGACCGGGCACAACTCCGGGGTCATCCACGCCGGCGTGTACTACAAGCCGGGCAGCCTCAAGGCGCGGCTGTGCCGGGCCGGGTCGGCGTCGATGGTCGAGTTCTGCCAGGCCCACGGTATACCGGTGCGCGTCTGCGGCAAGCTGATCGTCGCCACCGAGGAGTCCGAGCGGCCGAGGCTGGACGCCCTCTTCGGACGGGCCACCGTCAACGGGCTTCCGGTCACCCGGGTCGGTCCCGAGCAGGCCCGCGAGTACGAGCCGAATGTCGCCTGCGTGGCCGGCTTCCACGTCGCCTCGACGGGGATCGTCGACTTTGGACAGGTATGCCGAACCCTGGCCGACCTGGTGGCCAAGGCCGGCGGCGATGTCCGGCTGGGTACCAAGGTCACGGCGCTGCGGCCCGACCGCGACGGCACCACAATTGTCGACACGAGTGGCGGTGACCTGCGGGCCGACCGCGTGGTCAACTGCGCCGGCCTGCACGCCGACCGCATCGCGCGGATGGCCGGGCTGCGGCCGCCGGCGCGGATCGTCCCGTTCCGCGGCGAGTACTACGAACTGCGCCCGGACCGCCGCGATCTCGTCAAGGGTCTGATCTATCCCGTGCCCGACCCGAGATTCCCGTTCCTCGGCGTGCACCTCACCCGCATGATCGACGGCAGCGTGCACGCCGGACCGAACGCGGTGCTCGCCCTGTCCCGCGAGGGCTATTCGTGGGGCCGCATCCGCCCGCGCGACGTGGCCGAGATCGCCGCGTACCCGGGTCTGTGGCGCCTGGCCCGCCGCAACCTGCGGTACGGGTGGACCGAGGTGCGCCGGTCGCTCTCGCCGCGCCTGTTCGCCCAGAGCCTGGCCCGCCTGGTGCCGGCCCTGCGCCGCGAGGACATCGTGCCGGCCGGTTCCGGGGTACGGGCGCAGGCCATCGCGCCCGACGGCAGCCTCGTCGACGACTTCCTCATCGTGCGGGCACCCGGCCAGGTACACGTCCTCAACGCCCCGTCGCCGGCCGCGACCAGCTCGCTGGAGATCGCCAAGCACATCGTGGCCACCCTCGACGACTGACGATGGGCGGGCCCCGCGGTCATTGACGTTGACTTCATGATCGACGCGATGGGAGGGGTGGTCGCGGGCGGTGGCGCTGCCGTACGGTGGTGCGGTCATCGTGCAGGGGAGGCGGTGTGCGCGTGACGGCCCTGCGGCGTTGCCGACCCGGTCTGGTGGCGGTCCTGGCCCTCGTCCTGACCGGCTGCGGTCGCGACGCGGCGGCCGATCCCGGGCGTACCTCTCAGTGGCCGGCCGGTGCCGCGGGCGCGGTATGCCAGCTGATCGAGTACGACACCGTGGCCGAGCGGCTCGGTGTGCGCTTCGACACCGCGGGTGGCGCGGAGAAGGACGGCACCGCCACCTGCGCGCTGACCCGACAGGGGGACGAGTACCCGTACCTGACCCTGGCCATGACCCCGACCGAGGCCGACGAGGTGATCTTCGTGGCGACCATACAGCCGAGTGGGTCGACCCGGCTGAAGGGGCTCGGCCTGATCGCGTACCGGCTCGATGTCGCCGCGCCGAGCGGCGGCAAGGCCGGCCCGGCGGTGGAGCTCGGGTGGCTGTCGGCCCGGGCGCGGCTGATGTTGATGCGGTACGCGTTCGAGCCGGGGGCGAGCCGGGCCGATGTGGACGCTCTGGTGCCCAAGCTGGTGGGGCTGGCGAAGCAGACCGAGCCGGGCTAGTTCGCCGCGACGAACACCCGCGAGGCGATCTCGCGCGGCAGCCGGACCGACTCGCCGTCGTGCTCGACGATCACGGCGTCGCGGTCCTGCGCCACCACGACGTTCGCGCCCGGATCCATGCCGGCCGCGTGCAACTGGCGCAGCACGTCGGCATCGGTCTGCACGCTCTCGCAGATCCGGCTGACCCTCACCGTGCCGGCCAGGCCGGGGAAGGCCAGGTTGCGCTCGCCCACCGTGCCGACGGCGGCGGGGCTGTCCGTGCCGTCGAACCCGTTGAGGCCGGGAATCGGGTTTCCGTACGGCGAGCGGGTCGGCCGGCCCAGCAGCTCGTACACGCGCAGCTCGACCGCCTCGCTCATGACGTGCTCCCAGCGGCACGCCTCGTCGTGGGCCTCCTCGTACGGCATGCCGATGACGTTGACGAGCAGCAGCTCGGCCAGGCGGTGCTTGCGCATGACGGCGATGGCCCGCTCGCGTCCCTTGTCGGTCAGCGACAGGTGCCGGTCGCCCTCCACGCGCAGCAGGCCGTCGCGCTCCATCCGGGCCACGGTCTGGCTGACGGTCGGCCCGCTCTGGCGCAGCCGCTCGGCGATGCGGGCGCGCAGGGCCGGCACCTCCTCCTCCTCCAGCTCGAGGATGGTGCGCAGGTACATCTCGGTGGTGTCGACCAGGTCGTTCACGGCAGGCGTCCTCCCGAGCCAGATGCTACCCGGCACCCCTGCCGATTGACCCCGCTCAGTGCTGGTGGCGCTCGCTGGGCTCGCGCGGGCCCGGGTGCCGCGCCACCCGCGGCGGTATGCGCGAGACTGTTGCCGTGTCACTCATCGACGTGCCCACGCTCGCCCGCCGCCTGGCCGGGTCCGATCCGCCCACGGTGATCGACGTACGGTGGCGCCTCGGCGAGCCGTCGGCCCACGCGGCGTACCGCCATGGCCATGTGCCGGGGGCGGCGTTCCTTGACCTGGACGCCGATGTGTGCGGCGAGCCCGGGCCGGGCGGGCGCCACCCGCTGCCGCCGCGCGAGCGTCTGCAGGACGTGCTGCGCGGTGCCGGGGTGCGCGATAACCACCCGGTCGTCGCGTATGACCACGGCGACGGGCAACCGGCGGCCCGCCTGTGGTGGACGCTGCGCTGGGCCGGCCACCCCGACGTGGCCGTGCTCGACGGTGGGTACGCGGCCTGGGTCGCCGCCGGCCGGCCGGTCGAGCCCGGCGAGGCCGAGCCGCCGTACGGCGATTTCGTGGTCCGGCCCGGGAACCTGCCGGTCGTGGACGCCGACGGCGCGGCCCGGATCGCCCGCGAGGGCGTACTCATCGACGCGCGGGTGCCGGAGCGGTACCGCGGCGAGCGGGAGCCCGTCGACCCGGTGGCCGGCCGGATCCCCGGCGCGGTGAACCAGCCCGTCGCCGACCTGCTCGGCCCCGACGGTCTCCTGCCCCGACCGGCGCGGCTTCGGGAGCTGTTCGAGGCGGCCGGGGTACGGCCGGACGGGCCGGTCGGCGCGTACTGCGGTTCCGGCGTCAGCGCGGCCCGCACGGTGCACGCGTTGCACGAGGCCGGCATCCCGGCGAGCCTCTACGTCGGCTCGTGGAGCGAGTGGATCACCGACCCGTCCCGCCCGGTCGCCAGGGGAGACGCGTGATGAACACGATGCTGGTGTGGGGCGAGGAGCTGCTGGGGTACGACCTCGGCGACCATCCCCTCGACCCGGTACGGGTGGAGCTGACCGTCGCCCTGGCCCGCGGGCTGGGTGTGCTGGACCGGCCGGGCGTGACGGTCGTCGCGCCCCAGCCGGCCGACGACGCGACGCTCACCAGGGTCCACGACGCGGAATACCTTGACGCGGTACGGGCGGCGCCCGGCGCGGGCCCGTTCGGGCCGATGGCCCACTGGGGCCTCGGCACGGGCGACAACCCGATCTTCGACAAGATGCACGAGGCGAGCGCCCTGGTGGCCGGGGCGACGGTACGGGCGGCCGAGGCCGTCTGGCGGCGCGAGGTCGTCCGGGCGGTCAACGTGGCCGGCGGCCTGCACCACGCGATGCCGGCCCGGGCCTCGGGCTTCTGCGTCTACAACGACCCGGCGATCGCCATCGCGCGCCTGCTCGACCTCGGCGCCTCGCGGATCGCGTACGTGGACGTCGACGTCCACCACGGCGACGGCGTACAGGAGATCTTCTGGAACGACCCGCGGGTGCTGACGGTCAGCCTGCACGAGACGCCGCTGGCGCTGTTCCCCGGCACCGGATTCCCCAGCGAGACCGGCGGCCCGCAGGCCCAGGGCACCGCGGTGAACGTGGCGCTGCCGCCGGGGACGGACGACTCCGGATGGCTGCGGGCCTTCCACGCCGTCGTGCCGTCCGTGCTGCGGTCGTTCCGGCCCGAGCTGCTGTTCACGCAGTGCGGCGCGGACACGCACCACCTCGACCCGTTGGCCGACCTGCGCCTGAGCGTGGACGGGCAGCGGGCCTCGTACCTGGCGCTGCGCGCCCTGGCCGACGAGCTCTGCGACGGCCGGTGGGTCGCGACCGGCGGCGGCGGGTACGCGCTCGTCGAGGCGGTGCCGCGGGCCTGGACCCACCTGCTCGCGATCGCCACCGGCGAGCCGCTCGCGCCGGAGACGCTCACGCCGATCGCGTGGCGGGAGCTGGCCAAGGCCCGCCTCGAGGAGGGCCGGGACGGTCGCCGCCCGCGGATCCGTCTCCTGCCGGAGGGGCCGGGCATCCCGAACCGGCTCACCGACAATGTCGCCCCTTCGTACGAGCCGTGGCAGCCGGGCGACGAGACGGACTCCGTCGACCGTGCGATCACCGCCACCCGCCGCGAGGTCTTCCCCCTCATCGGTCTCGACCCGCACGACCCCCGGGACTGACCCGGCCCGCGCGTCGTCGTCCCCTTGCGCGTCGATCATGAGGTTAGGGACGCCAAAATGTGTCGATCATGAACCTAGGTCCATGATCGACGCAATTGGGGGGCTTGTTTACGAGGCGTAGGCCTCGAGACGACGGGCACGCGAGGGGTGGCGCAGCTTGTGCAGCGTGATCTTCTCGATCTGTCGGATCCGCTCGCGGGAGAGACCGAACTCGCGACCGACCTCGTCGAGCGTGCGCTGGCGACCGTCGTCCAGTCCGAAGCGCAGGCGGATGACCTCCTGCTCGCGCTGCGACAGGGTGGCGAGCACGATCTCGACGTCGCTGCGGAGCAGGCCCGCCGACACCGCGTCGGCCGGCTCGTCGCGAGGGTCGATCCGGGCGACGAAGTCGCCGAGCGCGCTCTCGCCGTCCTCGCCGACGGCCTGGTCGAGCGAGACGGGCTCGCGGTCGTACGAGATCAGCTCCAGCACCTGGAACTCCTCCAGGCCCAGCGCCTTGGCGACGTCGGCCACCGACGGCTCGTGCCCGAGCGAGGTGGCGAGGTCACGGCGCACCCGGACCATCCGGTTCACCTGCTCGACCATGTGGACGGGGATGCGGATGGTGCGGGCCTGGTCGGCCATGGCGCGGGTGATGGCCTGGCGGATCCACCAGGTGGCATACGTGGAGAACTTGTAGCCCTTGGTGTAGTCGAACTTCTCCACGGCCCGGATCAGGCCGAGGTTGCCCTCCTGGATGAGGTCGAGGAAGGCCATGCCGCGACCGGTGTACCGCTTGGCGATGCTCACCACGAGGCGCAGGTTCGCCTCGAGCAGGTGGTTCTTCGAGGCCCGCCCCTCGGCCACGATCGTGCGCAGGTCGGTGCGCAGCTGCGGGTCCAGGTCGAGCCCGTCGTTCGTACGGGTCAGGTAATCCTCGGCGAACAGGCCGGCCTCGATGCTCTTGGCCAGCTCGACCTCCTGCTCGGCCGTGAGCAGCTTGCGCCGGCCGATCCCATTGAGGTACGCGCGGACGAGGTCGGCGGAGACGCCCCGCTCGTCCTCGACGGTCGCCGGGTACTCCTCGTCGAAATCCGGCCCGCCCTCGGCCTCATCGACGAGCTCCACATCCACCGGATCGACGGTGTTGGACATGTCGGTACGGTGGCTTTTCGCTGTTGCCACGGTCTGTCGCCTCCCCGTGTCATTGGCTCGCGTGGCGCGTGATGTCGTCACGAGATTGAGGGTCCCCGTCCTCGTGTTAAGTCTCGGTGAGGCGTACGACGCATCGGGGGGCATCCATCCGCCACTTTGCGGAGATTCGGAAGGTATTGCCGGGCCGGATGCGACGCGCGTCACACCGGCGGTTCGGTCAGGTGGCCGACAGTTACGTGCGGAGAGGGCGCGGTCAGATCTCGAGCAGGATCGTGCGCGGTCCGACGTTGACGCTCTCGACCAGCATCCGGGTGCGGAAGCGTCCGGTCTCGACGCGCGCGCCCCGGTCCCGCAGCTCGGAGACGACCGCCGTTACCAGCGGCTCGGCCACCTCGGCCGGGGCCGCCGCCGTCCAACCCGGCCGACGCCCCTTGGCGGTGTCGCCGTACAGGGTGAACTGGCTGACGACGAGGATGGGCGAACCCGTGCTCGCGGCGGACTCGTCGCCATCGAGGATGCGCAACTCGTGGACCTTGCGGGCCATGGTCCGCGCCGTGGCCCCGGTGTCGGCGTGGGTGACGCCGACCAGCACGAGCAGGCCATCGTCGATCGAGCCGACCACCTTGTCGTCCACCGTGACCGAGGCTCGGCTGACCGTCTGAACCACGGCGCGCACGGCACGAGGGTACGCGCCGTTTGTCGGGTCTCCCCTGGGGCATATCCCAGGAAATCGAGGAGGCAGTCATGGGTACACCAATGCCCGCGCCGGACTTCCCGGCCCAGGACTCGACCACGGTGAGCGGTCGACCGTCGGTGGTCGTCGCCGAGTACGGCGACTACGCCCTGGCCCAACGCGCAGTGGATCATCTGTCGGACAACAAGTTCCCGGTCGAGCGGGTCAGCATCGTCGGCACCGACCTGCGGCTGGTGGAGAGGGTGCTCGGTCGCTGGACCGTGGGCCGGGCCGCCGGTGCGGGCGCGCTCACCGGAGCCTGGTTCGGGTTGCTCGTCGGCCTGCTGCTGAGCATCTTCTCGGTCTCGGGCTGGCTTGGCCTGATCATCGCCGGCGTCCTCATCGGTGCCGCGTGGGGCGCGATCTTCGGCGCCGTGGCCCAGACGATGACGCGGGGGCAGCGCGACTTCACGTCCCGCAGCACCCTGCAGGCCTCGCGCTACGCCGTGATGTCCACGGCCGAACACGCCGAAGCGGCCCGCCAGCTCCTCGCCGACCTCGCCCCGGTCCGGACCTGACCTTGTGTGTAAGCAGGGGCACCCTACAGTCGCCAGGCGACTGTAGGGTGCCCCTGCTTACACCCGTAGCGGGGGTTGTCAGGGGAGGAGGAAGCCGCGTTCGACCATCGCGGCGACGACCGGGGTAGCCGCGGCGGCCAGTGCGTCCACCGGCATGTCGAGGGCCGCGGCCAGCACGGCGAGTTGGTCGCGCAGCGGTGTGGCTCCGTCGGCCCCGGAGACCAGGGCCAGTGCCACGGTGTCCACCTCCTCGCTCCAGCGCAGGCCGCCGGTCTGGGTCAGCGTCTGGCGCCGCACGGTCCAGTCCTCCTCGTCGTGGTCGGCCTCCTGGGCCAGCCGCAGGTCCGGTGAACGCCGCAGGCTCTCACCGAGCAGCGGCGCGAAGCCGTTGCTGCGCCGCGCCGCGAGCCAGTCCCGGCGGTCGAACCACCCCGCGATCGCCTCGCCCAGCGGCGGCTCGACGGTCTGCGTCAGCTCCTCGACCCGTACCACCGGATCGGCCCGACCCGACCGCCGCACCGTCACGACGCCGAACCCGACGGCCGTCACCCGGTGCTCGTCGAACCAGTCCAGCCACGCCTCCCGTCGGGCCGCGTCCGTCGGCTCGGACGCGTCCCGCAACCAGAGGTCCACATAGGCGCCGGGCTCGGAGACGTCGCGCTGGATGACCCAGGCGTCGCAGCCGGTCGGTTCGAACCATCCTCGTACCCGGTCGCGCCAGTCCTGGCCGGCCACGTGCAGCCAGTTCGCCAGGTACTGCATCGTGCCGCCCTCGGCCAGCACGCCGGGCGCCGCGGCGGCCAGTTCGGCGCAGACCGCGTCGCCGGCGCGACCGGAGTCCCGGTACGCGTACCGCGTCGTCGGGGGGCCCACGATGAAGGGCGGGTTGCTCACGACCAGGTCGAAGCGCCGCCCGGCCACCGGCTCGACCAGGTCGCCGGCCAGCATCTCCCACTCCAGGCCGTTGAGCGCGGCCGTCGTGGTGGCGAACCGCAACGCCCGCGCGGAGATGTCGGTCGCGGTCACCGACCCGGCGTGGCCCGACAGGTGCAGGGACTGGACCCCGCAGCCGGTACCGAGATCCAGCGCCGACCCGACCGGGCGGCGGATCGTGGCGCCGGCCAGGGTGGTGGCCGCGTTCCCCACGCCCAGCACGTGATCGGGGCGCAGCGGCCGGCCGGCGGAGCCGGCGTCCACATCGGACAGGATCCACCAATCGTGGTACACATCGAGGTCGACCGCCGATCGGACGTTGGACAGGGCCGAGGCGTCCGGCTCGACCAGGCCGGCGGCGACGGCCCGCTCCAGCGCGAGCGGGGCGAGCGCGGCCGCCACCGCGTCGGCCGGCTCGCTCGCGCCGGCGATGAAGACCCGGATCAGCGTCGCGAGACGGTCGCCGTCCGTGGTGGCCCGCAGCAGGGCGCGGAAGTCGTTACGCCGTACGGCGTCCACCGCCGCCGGTCCGATCCGGTCGGCGATGCCGGCCGCGGTGTAGTTGGCGGTCAGCAGCGCCTCGCGCAGCCGCCCGATGTCGTCGGCCGCCAGCAGCGCGCCGTTGTGAGAGCCCACCCGCTCATCCTGCCCTGCCCGGGTAGCGCGAGCCGACGACCGAGCGAGGCGGAGGCGATCAGAGCGGAGCGGAGGCCAAGCCAGGCAGGTACCGTGACGGACCATGAGCCACGATCCGGCCCGTCCCGCGATCTCGGTCGGGGCCGACGGGTACCCGGGCGGTTGGGTCGGCGTGGAGTTGGCCGACGGCGCGTTCCGGCGGGCCTGGGTCGGTTCCACAGTGGAGGCTCTGCTCGCCGGGGTACCCCCGGATGCCGTCGTCGGCGTCGACATGCCGGTCGGCCTGGTCGACGCCGGCTGGCGTACCGCCGATCTTCGGGCCCGATCCCTCGTCGGCGCTCGACGGTCGACCGTCTTCGCTATCCCGCCCCGCGACGTGTGGGACGCCGCCGATCTGGCGCAGGCGCAGGCGCGTTGCCGTGACCTGACCGGCTCCGGTCTGAGCGCTCAGACGTGGGCGCTTCGCCGGAAGGTCCTGGAGGTGGCGGCGTACCCCGGTCGGCTCTTCGAGGTGCACCCGGAGCTGATCTTCACGACGATCGCCGGGCGTCCGCTCCGGTACGGCAAGAGAACCTGGAGCGGGCAGGCGTCCCGGCGCTCGCTGCTGGCCCGGGTCGGCGTCGTCCTGCCCGACGACCTGGGCCCGGCCGGCGTCGCCGCCGTGGATGACGTGCTCGATGCCGCCGCCGTCGCCTGGTGCGCGTACCGGATCGGGCTGGGCGAGGGGCGTCATGTGCCCGACCCGCCGGCCGAGCACGACCGCGACACCGGCCATCCGATCGTCATCTGGTACGCCGGGCCGGCGTAGCGTCAGCGGACGCCGCGCGGGCGGAACTGGATGCTGATGCGCGGCCCCACCGGGCGGGCCGTCTTGGGTATCGCGTGCTCCCAGGTGCGCTGGCAACTGCCGCCCATCACGAGCAGGTCACCGTGGCCGAGGTCGTGGCGCAACACCGGCCCACCACCACGGGGGCGCAGCAGGAGCGCCCGCGGGTCACCGACCGAGACGATGGCGACCATGGTGTCCTCCGTGCTGCCCCGGCCGATCGTGTCGCCGTGCCAGGCGACGCTGTCGCGCCCGTCGCGGTAGTAGCACATGCCAACCGTGCGGAAGGGCTCACCCAGCTCGGTGGAGTAGCGGGCGTTGAGGGCGTCGCGGGCCGCCTCCAGCGACCGGTCGGGCAGCGGCTCGTGCTCGTCGTAGAACCTGAGCAGCCGCGGCACGTCGACGATCCGGTCGTACATCCGGCGCCTCTCCTCGTACCACGGCACCTCGGTCACCAGGCGGCCGAACAGCGCGTCGGCCCCGGCGATCCAGGCCCGGCGCAGGTCCACCCAGGCCCCGTGGGCCAGCGGTGTGCGCCGCACGGTGGAGCCGAGCGGCCCCAGCGCGATGTCGGAACCGATGTCGAGCAGCGAGGGCTGGAACGAGGCGGTCATGCCCACGAGTCTAGCCGCGGTTGCTACAGATGTTCGAGGGGAAGCTTGCCCATGTGGCACCCCGGCCCGTACTCCGGGTACACGCTCAGCTCGTCGCACCTCGGGCAGACGAGGATGTAGTGACCGTTGCACGCGCACTCCTGCCACTCCTGGGTGGAGGCCGTGGGGTACGCGGAAGGGTTGCGGTAGGTACTCCCGCACGAGCCACAGGTCGACGGAGCGCCGGAGATGTCGAGCTCCGGCTGGCGGCTGTATGTGTAGCTCACGATCCGGGGGTCGTAGCTCGTGTGCAGGATGATGTCGCTCAGCTCGTCCGCCGTGTGGGCCACCCGCCGGATGAACCGCACGACCCCGGAGGCTTCGACGGATGTCATGACGATGTCCCACCGGTACCGCCACATGGTGTCGGGCGTCCGGCCGAGGTCGATCCGGGGGGCCGCAATGGACTGGGTCATGGGATTCACTCTCTTCGCCGCGAGGGTT
>Ga0307415_100000181_pt1 | contig 28211 bp, 28 predicted proteins | sample DK1Cmetagenome_FD_204524 | JGI IMG/M metagenome (GOLD analysis project Ga0307415, IMG submission 204524) | Maize rhizosphere microbial communities from greenhouse at UC Davis, California, United States - DK15-C-2 | ecosystem: Host-associated > Plants > Roots > Rhizosphere > Soil | place: USA... | reverse complement strand
CCCACCTGCTGCCGGTTGACCCCACCCTGCACTGGGCCAACCCACCTGGCGGCGTCGCCGGCCGGGACAGCCGCCCCGAGTTCGCCAGCACGCCCGGTCCGTACCGGGGTCCGGTGCCGATCGTCACGCACCTGCACGGCTCGCACGTGACCGAGGAGAGCGACGGCTACCCCGAGGCGTGGTACCTGCCGGTGGCCCGCGACATACCGAACGGCTTCGCCCGGGTCGGCTCGTTCTATGACCGGTACCGCGCCGAGGCCCGCGACCGCTTCGGCGTGAACTGGGACCCGGGTACGGCGATCTTCCAGTACCGCAACGATCAGCGACCAACCGCCCTGTGGTACCACAGCCACAGTCTCGGTCTGACCCGGCTCGGCATCTACGCCGGCCTGACCGGCTTCTACCTGTTGCGCGGCGGGCCCGGCGATCTGCCGGCCGGTGTGCTGCCGGCCGGCCGCTTCGAGATACCGCTGGTGATCCAGGACCGCTCCTTCAACGCCGACGGATCGCTGTTCTTCCCGGCGTCGCGGGACTTCTTCGGCGACGTCCCGCCGGGTGGACCCTTCATTCCGGACACGGACGTGCCGCCCATCTGGAACCCGGAGTTCTTCGGCAACACCATCGTCGTCAACGGTCGCACGTGGCCGTCGCTGCGGGTCGAGCCGCGCCGGTACCGGTTCCGCGTGCTGAACGCGTCGAATTCACGAGTGCTGATACTCAAGATTGTCACCAACCCGCTCGCGCCGCGGCCGGCCGCCGCCGCCGTGCCGATGTGGGTGATCGGCGCCGACGGCGGGTTCCTGCCCGCTCCCACGCGCGTGGAGTCGCTGCCGATCGCGCCGGCCGAGCGGTACGACGTCGTCGTCGACCTCACCGGCGTGCCCGCCGGCACCAACCTCTACCTGATCAACGAGGGGCCGGACGACCCGTTCGGCGGTGGCGCGCCGGGCACCGACTTCGAGCCGTCCGACCCGCAGACCACCGGCCAGGTCATGCGGTTGTCCGTCGGGTCGCTGTCGGGCCGGGACACCACCGTCCGGCCCAGCCAGATCTCGCTGCCGGCGCTGTCCCGGCTCGGAGCGCCGTCGCGCACCCGGCGACTGTCACTGAACGAGATGATGTCGATGTCCTTCGACGCTCCCATCATGGCGATGCTCGGCACCGTCCGGCCGGACGGCGCGGCCGTGCCGTTGGGTTGGGGCGAGCCGGTCACGGAGAACCCGGCCCGCGGCGCGACCGAGGTGTGGGAGCTTCACAACTTCACCGAGGACGCCCATCCGATCCACATCCACCTGGTCCAGTTCGAGGTGCTGAGCCGCCAGCCGTTCGACGGCCCGGCCCGCGGCCCGGCCGCCTTCGAGCGCGGCACCAAGGACACCGTGGTCGCCCTGCCCGCCGAGATCACCCGGGTCAAGGCCCGGTTCGACATCGCCGGGCGCTACGTCTGGCACTGCCACATCGTCGACCACGAGGACAACGAGATGATGCGGCCGTACCAGGTCGGTTGAACCCCGTGCTCTAGTCGAGACCCAGGCCGGCCTGCCGGGCGCGGACGATCGCCTGCGCCCGGTCGGCCACCTGCAGCTTGCTGAAGATGTTCGACACGTGGTTGCGTACGGTCTTGGCGCTCAGGTAGAGCCGTTCGGCGATCGCGCCGTTGTTGGCGCCGGCCGCGATGAGGTTGAGGATCTCCCGTTCCCGCTCGGTCAGCTCGGGAAACGGCGCGGCGGTGGCGGCCGTGCGCTCGGCCGCGAAGTAGTCGATGAGGCGCCGGGCGATGCTGGGCCCGAAGACGGCCGTACCCGATCCGACGGCCGCGATCGCGTGCAGGATGTCGGCGCGCCCGGCCCCCTTGAGCAGGTAGCCCCGGGCGCCGGCCCGCATGGCCGCGAAGACCGAGTCATCGTCGTCGTACATCGTGAGCACCAGCACCCCGATGTGCGGGCTCGTCCGGGTGATCGCGCGGGTCGCCTCGACCCCGTTGATGTCGGGCAGGTGCAGGTCCATGACGACGGCGTCGGGCTGAACCGCAGCGGCCAGCGCGATCGCCTCGGCGCCCGTGGACGCCTCGCCGATGACCTCGGTACGGGGATCGGCGTCGAGGATCATCCGCAGCCCGGCCACGAAGACGGGATGGTCGTCCACGATCAGAATCCGTAGAGCGTCCATGTCGATGCCTTCCACGATGGCGAAGTCCCATGGTACGGACACGGGTCACCTCCTCGTCGGCATCGGCCCGCAACGTCATCCTCGTCGCGTCCGCGTCCCGATGTCACGGGACCACGGCCCCAGTACGCCCGGGATTGTGCGCTCTCCTTGGTGCTCCCGTGCTGGCCGTGGGATCGTGCGGGCGTGCGGTCCTCGTCCCTTTCCCCGCGCCGGACCCGGCGGATCCGTCTGGCGCTGGTCGTCCTGGCCGCGTGTGCCCCGTCGATACTGCTCGCTGTGGGCCGGCTCGGCGCGCCGGCCGACGGCACCGCCACGTATCCGTCGGCGCCCGTATGGGGCGACGGCGTCGTGGTGGCCGAGGTGTTCGGTCAGGCCGGCGACCTCCGGCCGGGCGACCGGGTCGTGTCGGTCGACGGCGTCGGGCTGGACACCTGGGTGAGCGACCCGCCCGCGACGGACTTCCGGACAGGTCAGGTGCTGGAGTACGGGGTGCGGCGCGGGGACACGGGCGAGGTTTCCCCGGTCGAGGTCGTGCTGCGGCGGTACCCGCTCGCCCGGTTCGCCGTCGCTCACGCCGTCCTGCATCCGCTCCTGATCGGACTGTTCGCGGTGGCCGCGTTCGTCTTCCTGCGCCGCCCGGCCGATCCGGCGGCCCGGGCCCTGTTCCGGTTGGCCACGCTCGTACCGCTCGGTGTCACCGCGTTCCCGTACTCCACACAGGTCATCGATCTGATGACCGGGCGCCTGTGGCCGCTCGTGGTCAGCGACATCGCCTCGCTGCTCATGTGGGGAGCGCTGCTGCACTTCACGCTGGTCTTCCCGCGCCCGCGAGGGCCGGTCGCGCGCCACCCCGGACCGGCGGCGGCGCTGGCCTACGCGGTGCCGGCGATCGCGTACGGGGTGAACCTGGCCTACACGCTGCCGGGAGCGTCCGGCGCCCTGGAGCGCGCCGGGCGGTTGGTGACCATCTCGGTGCCGGCGGCCAACACGGTACCGATGCTCGCCGCCGCGACCATGATCGCGAGCTACCTGACCGCCCGCGACGCGGCGAACCGGCAGCGCCTGCTGTGGGTGTTCGTCACGATCGCCTTCGGCTTCCTGACGTACCTGGGCCTGGGCCGTCTGCCGGAGCGCTACACCGGCTCGCCGTTCGTACCTTGGGACTGGCTTGCCCTGGCGTTCCTGCCCGTCCCGATCGCGGTGGCGGCGGCCGTACTGCGCTACCGGCTCTTCGACGTGGAGGTGTTCCTGCGGCGCTCCCTGGTGTACGGCGTGCTCGTCGGAACCCTCGGCCTGATCTATCTCGGTGCGGCGGCGGCCCTGGCCCGCCTCTTCGGCACGCCGCTCGAGATCGGGCCGATGCTCGCGGGGGCGGTGATCGTGGTGCTCGTCCTGGCGCTGCGCGAGCGGCTGCGCCGCGTGGTGATGCGCCTCATCTTCGGCGACCGCGACGATCCGTACGAGGTCGTGCGCCGGCTCGGGCAGCGGCTCGAGGCGACCGCGTCGGCCGACTCGGTGCTGCGTAGCGTGGTGGAGACGCTGGCCCAGGCGCTGCGGCTGCCGTACGTGGCGGTGGAGCTGACCGGCCTGGAACGGCTCACCGCCAGTCACGGCCAGCCCTCCGGCCAACCGCTCATGATCCCGCTGACCCACCGCGGCGAGGAGGTCGGCCGGTTGGTGCTGGACACCGGCCCGGTCCGGGAGCCGTTCGGTCCGGGCGACCGCCGCCTGCTCGAAGGTCTGGCCCGCCAGGTGGGGATGACGGCGCACAATCTCCTGTTGACCGCGCGGCTGCAACGATCGCTGGAGCGCGTCGTCACGGCGCGGGAGGAGGAACGGCGCCGGCTGCGCCGGGACATCCACGATGGACTGGGCCCCGTGCTGGCGTCGGGGGGTATGCGGCTCGAACTGGCGCGGGCGCTGCTGCGTACCGATCCGGACGCGGCCCAGGAGGTCCTGGCCGAACTCGGCCATACTCACCAGCAGGCGCTGGTTGACCTGCGCCGCCTGGTCGAGGGACTGCGGCCGCCGGTGCTCGACCAGCTCGGCCTCGTGGGTTCCGTCCGCGAACGGGCCGACCGCTTCACCGGCGAGCAGGGTCTCGTGGTGACGGTCGACGCGGCCGACGATCTGGAACCCCTGCCGGCGGCGGTCGAGGTGGCCGCGTACCACATCGTGTCGGAGGCACTGACCAATGTGGTCAGACACGCCGGGGCCCGGGCGTGCGTGGTGCGGATGTGGCGCGATGGCGGGCTGCGGCTGGAGATCCGCGACGACGGCTCCGGCCTGCCCGACGGCTACCGCGCCGGCATGGGTTTGCACTCGATTCGAGAACGGGCCGCCGAACTTGGCGGTGAGGCCGGCGCGATGCGCGAGATCGCCGGCGGTACCGCGGTGCGGGCCCGACTTCCGCTCCCCGTGCCCGAATCCGCCCCGGACCCGGCCCGGCAGCCATCGCCCGACCCGGAGCCCGATGCGGCGACGGCGGTGGCTGGTCATCTGCCTCAGCCAGCCGGTGAACCGGCGGGCTGAACCCTTCGATCTCGGCGGTCGGGATCTTGGATGGTTTGGGCGGCCAGCGACCCAAATCATCCAAGATCTCCCAATTGCTGGGGCTCCCGCGGGTCCGTCCTTCTGTGGCGGATGTCGTTTCCGCGCCCGCTCGTTCGACGTACCAGCAGAGGGAAGTGTCGTACCCCTCTGGTGTAGTTGAAGACATCAGCGTGGTGAGGAGCCAGCGATGAAGGCCACGATGCACCAACTGAGCATGGACGTCGTCCGCGCCGAGGCTCTTTTCGCCTCGACGCTGCAGCCATCGGACGAGCCCGGGCCCGCGCAGATCCGGCATCAGGTCACGCGCGTCGTGCGTGATCTCGGGGTCCGCGGGTGCGCCGAGCGAGTGGCGCAGGAGTTCGGAGATCATCCCGAGCTGGCGATCGTACGGATGCGATGGGCCCGCGGGCTGGTCGACAGCACCTTCGGCCCGACGGGTCACGCTGCCCGGCGCACGTTCACGCTGCCGGTGAGGTCCGCCGTCGCCTATGCCGCCTAGTTGGGGGCGCACCGCCGAGCCGTCGATGCCACCTAGTGCAGGGCGAACTTGAGCAGCACGATGATGGCGCCCAGCGCTCCGACGAACACCATCGTGCCGGCCAGCGCCCAGCCGGACTGTCCGGTGCGGCGACCGATCAGCCAACCCAACGCGACCAGAAGGCCGGTGGTGTAGAACAGGGCGGCGGCCAGGGCGTCCGCGGTGCTCGCGCCCAGCAGCCGGGCGGCCAGCAGGACCAGGACCGGCGTGTAGGAGGCCTCGACCATCCGCCAGCCTCGGCGCAGGACATCGGCGACCTGGCGGAGTGTGATGCCCTCGCCGTGGACGTGGACCGCGAGGAGCAGCGAATAGCGCTCGGCGAGCCAGTACACGAAGACGGTGACGACGACGGTCAGCACCGCGTGCCGGATCGACCCCTGCGGGTCGACGGCGGCCAGGACGGACGCGCAGATCACCGTGCCGTAGATGGCGGGGGCGAGGTCGTCCGTGCTGCCCGGGGCGAAGATCCGGGTGCCGAACCACGAATGGCGCCGACGCGTGGGCCGGCCCGGGCGCGTCCCGTCGGGCGCGGCCCGGGCCAGATCCGAGTACGGTTCCCGTGCGCGGCTCACGTAGCGAGCAGTCGACTCTTCTGAGCCTCGAACTCGGCCTGGCTGAGGACACCCTGGTCCCTCAGCGCGGCGAGCTCCTTGAGTTGGGCGATGCGCACGCTCGCGTCGTCATCCGGCGACGCGTACCCGGCTGGCGGGTAGGCCTGTTGCCGGTAGGCCTGTTGCTGGTAGGCCTGCGCCTGTTCCTGCTCGGCCCACCGGCCGGCCTGCCGGCGCGAGACCCTGTTGGACACCGCCGTCGCGGTTCCGGCGATCACCGCCGTGCGTGCGACGCCACGGAGCAGTCCTGGCATCCGGGCTCACCCCCTTCGGGTCGAACCGGTCCGGGCCGGCTTGCGGTCCGAACCGTTCGAATCCGTCGCGTCCAGGGCGGCCATCACCTCGTCGGTCGGGAGATGGCCGCGGGCCACGAGTTGGCCGCCGGCCCGCCGCAGCGCCGCCGCGAACGGACCGGCCCACACGTTCTCGTAGATCAGGATTCCGGCGGCGCTTCCCGGCGCGAGGGCCTCCCCGGCGGCCTCGACGTCGTCGTTATCGAGCAGACCCGACGAGGCGCCCTCGAAGACCGCCAGGTCGAGCCGCTCGTCCCCGTCGAGGTCGGCCAGGGCGACGCCGCGCACGAAGCCGTCCGGATCCTTTCGCGCGAGAACCAGATCCAGGATGCGGATGATGCCCCGATCGACCAGGTCGACGAGTACCGGAAGGGCCTCGCCGCGCAGCCGTCCGTCGGGAAACTCCACTACCAGGTAGTCGATCGGACCCGCGCCGTCGGTAGCACCCATGGGCATGCCTCCGATCCGGTCAGGCCGAGGCCGGGGCGGTGGGCCGAGCCGACCCGTGCAACGCCTCTTGCAGTTCGGACTCCGCCTGCTCGGACAGCGACGTCTTGAGCACCGTGCCGCCGTAGCGGCTCAGGGCGGCGACCGCCTTGTCCGGGGTCGCCCGCTCCAGGATGAGGAACAGCGCGGACGTCCCGGGCTGGAGCATGTCGCGCACCTGTTGCTGGAACTCCCGATCGATGCCGGTCTTCTCCACCTTGCCCATCAGCGCTCCCAAGCCGGCGCCGACGGCCATTCCGAGGAACGGCACGAAGAACAGCAGTCCGAACAGGAACCCCCAGAACATGCCCCACGACGTGCCGCCCAGTACCGGATGGTGACTGGTGGTCGTGTGGAACTTGCCGTTCACGTCGCGGCGGACGACCGCGATCGCGTCGGGCTGGATGATGAGGTCCTTGGCCAGCAGTTCGGCCTCGTCGCCGGCCGCGGCGGCCGTTGTCTCATCGGGATAACCGATGGCCACCAGTGTTGCCATTTCGGCTCCTTTCGTGTGGTTCGGCGAATCGTTGTCGGCTTGTCACGCCTGCGTTCACGCAACCGGCATCGGCGCCGGGGCGCATCATCCGTAGCGGGTGAACCCGGCCGCGTCCTCGTCGCGCTCGTCGCCCGCGACGGCGATGTACTCGATGTCGTGCTCGGCCAGCTCGGCCGTGCCGGAGAGGAAGTCGATCGCGGCGTCATCGCCGAGCAGGACCACCGCGGCCTTCGCCTCGTCGATGTGTTGAGCGACACGTGTGATCACGCGATCGTCGATGGCGGCGGCCGCCACGACGGCGGCCTCGGCCGCAGAACTGGCGGCCGCCGGCGCGGCGAGCAGTCCGAGCAGCGCCCCGACGCCTCCGCCCCGGGTGGAAAGGCGCGCGAACGGAACGTCGCGGGTCTGGCGGACCCTGGTCCGCCCGTCGTCGGCCCGGTAGACGAGGGCCTTGTCCCGGACCGAGTACCTTTCCGTGTCCACGACCGCCTCGACCCGGTCGAGCACCTCCAGCCCGCGCTCCCGGCTGGGCACGTCAATGATCATGAGCTGCACGCGTACCTCCACTCACCCTTGCGACGATGTCCCGGCGTCCAGCCAGGCGGAGAGCAGCACGGTGCCCCGCCTCTTGCGGAAGGCCTCACCGAGTTCGCTGATCCAGGTGTGCTCCAGGACCAGCGCCAGCGCGCTGCGACCGGGCTCGAGCATCCGACCGATGCCCTCGACCTCGTCGGGGACCAGAACATGCGACCGGGCCGGCGTCTCGCCTCCGGGGTACGGGGTGACCAGGTGATCGACCGTGCGCCGGTGGAATGTGCCGTCGGACTCCTTGGCGATCGCCGCCGCCTCCCTCACCCGTACGTCGCCGAGAAACGTCAGTCGGCGCAGCGCGAGGTCGACGGTCTCCGGCACGTCCGGTTCCGGAAAGCCCAACACCACCAGCTCCAGCGGAAGATCATCCGCCATGTCGGCTCCCTTCGCCGTCGGCGTTCCGCTGGCCACATTCCCCGGCGGTGAACCGGGTGTCGTCATTCCTCGCGGGTGAACTCGCCGCCGGCGGTGTGCTTCACCTGCGCGGGATGACGACCGGGTACCCCGGCCGTTGCGAGCCTGTCTGCGCCACACCTGCCGACCGACCTGGAGAGACAGCGATGACAGACGCAACGACGAGGTTTTTCGAGGTGCTCGGCCGTCGACGACACGAGCCGCTGCTGGCGCGCGTCACCGGGACCGCCCGCTTCGACATCACGAGCGACGGCGACATCGAGCACTGGTTCCTGCGCATTGACAAGGGAGATCTCGCGGTCTCCCGGAGCTCCGACCCGGCCGACTGCGTGATCCGGGTCGAGCCCGACCAACTGGACGACCTTGTCTCCGGCAAGGTGAACGCGATGGCGGAGCTGCTACGGGGGGCCCTGGTCCTCGAGGGCGATCCGGAGCTGCTGGCCCTGGTGCAGCGGCTGTTCGCCGCACGGTCCACTCAGGACGCGGGCCTCGAGGGGAGCCGACGATGACCGACAACCTGGTCAAGATCCTTGATGGCAACACGTTCGTGGTCAGCGATCCGCGGGGCGACATCGACGCCACGCCGAGCGACCCCGCCGGGTTCTTCTCGTGGGACACCCGGCACCTGTCCAAGTGGGCGCTCAGCGTGGACGGCCACCGGCTCAACCCGCTGTCCGTCGACGACGTGCACTACTTCGAGGCGCGTTTCTTCCTCGTGCCGGGCACCGGGACCGTGTACGTGGACTCCAAGCTGTCCGTGCTCCGGCAGCGGGAGGTGCGCGGCGGCTTCACCGAGGAGCTGCGCGTGCTCAACCACGACGACAAGCCCGTGGAACTGAGGATCCGGCTCGACGTGGGCAGCGACTTCGCCGACCTGTTCGAGGTCAAGGACGCCCTCGGCAAGAAGGGCAGCTACTACCACCGGCTTGGCGACGACCACCTCGTCCTCGGCTACGAGCGGGGCACGTTCCGCCGGGAGACGACCATCTCGACCACCGCGCCGGCGAGCATCGCCGAGGACCACCTGACCTACCACGTCACGGTGGCACCGCACGGGGAGTGGCTGACGGAACTGCGCGTGGTCCCGGGCATGCTGCGGAGCGACGGCGAGAGCCTGCTGCCGTCGCGGGGACCGCAGCGCTCCCGACCGGGAATGCTCGACGACCTGCAACAGTGGGTCTCCGACGCGCCGCACCTCGACTGCGACTGGGAGTCGTTGTGCGCCACGTACCGGCGCAGTCTCGTCGACCTGGCCGCGCTCCGGTTCTCGCCCGCCGTGGCCGGCACGCACTCGCTGCCCGCCGCCGGCCTGCCATGGTTCATGACGATGTTCGGGCGGGACAGCATCCTCACCAGCCTGCAGGCGCTGCCGTTCGCCCCCGAGCTGGCCGCCACCACCCTGCGGGTGCTGGGGGATTGGCAGGGTACCCGCCGCGACGACTTCCGGGACGAGGACCCCGGACGCATCCCGCACGAGATGCGTTACGGCGAGATGACCGCGTTCGAGGACCGGCCGCATTCGCCGTACTACGGCACGGCCGACGCGACCCCGCTGTACGTGGTGCTGCTCGACGAGTACGAGCGGTGGACCGGCGACGCGAAGCTGGTGCGCAACCTCGAGCTCGAGGCCCGCGCGGCGCTGGACTGGATCGACCAGTACGCCGACCTGGTCGGCAACGGGTACATCTGGTACGAGCGGCGCAATGCCCAGACCGGACTGGAGAACCAGTGCTGGAAGGACTCCTGGGACTCGATCTCGTACAGCGACGGGCGGCTACCCGGTTTCCCGCGCGCGACCTGCGAGCTGCAGGGCTACGCCTACGACGCGAAACTACGCGGAGCCCGCCTGGCCCGTGAGGTGTGGCGCGATCCCGATCTGGCCCGCCGGCTGGAGGAGGAGGCGGCCGAACTGAAGCGGCGCTTCAACCGGGACTTCTGGGTCAAGGACGGCGAGTACTTCGCGCTGGCGCTGGACGCGGACGGTGGACAGGTGGACGCGCTGTCCTCCAACAATGGCCACCTGTTGTGGAGCGGCATCGTCGACAAGTCCAAGGCCAAGGCCGTGGTTCGGCACCTGATGGGTCCGCGCCTGTTCTCCGGCTGGGGCATCCGCACGCTGGCCGAGGGGGAGCAGCGCTACAACCCCATCGGCTACCACGTGGGCACGGTCTGGCCGTTCGACAACTCGTTCATCGCGTGGGGACTGCGGCGGTACGGGTTCAAGGAGGAGGCGACGCGCGTGGCGGCCGCGGTGCTGGAGGCGGCCGAGTTCTTCGAGGGCCGGCTGCCCGAGGCGTACGGCGGCTACGAGCGCGACCTGACGAAGTATCCGGTCCAGTACCCGACGGCGTGCAGCCCTCAGGCCTGGTCGACCGGCGCCCCGTTGCTGTTCCTGCGGACGATGCTCGGCCTGGAGCCGGCGGGCGACAAGCTCGTGGTCGACCCCGCCCTGCCGGTGACGATCGGCCGCATGGAGCTGCTCGACATACCGGGGCGGTGGGGGCGCGTCGACGCCTTCGGTCGCGGCCGGTTCGACGTCGGTCCGCGGTCACAGCCGCGTCGCCGGCGTCGCTGACCGCGCCCGCGCGCGCAGCAGGACGGCGCCGGTGGGGAACAGCAGGACGGAGGCCACGCCTGCCCCCACCAGCGCCGCCGCGTTCTCCGATGTCATGGTGCCGTTGTCCAGGCCGACGTGGGTCAGCGCGACGAGCAACGGCAGCGTCGTCGCGGTGATCAACGTCATCTGCGCGCGCTGGCTCGCCGTCAGCGCCCGGCGGTACACCACCATGACCGAGACGCCGCGCACCAGCAGGAGAAGCGCCAGGAACGCGAACACGCGCAGCGGTTCCTCCACGATGGAGCGGATGTCGAGACCCATCCCGGCCGAGACGAAGAACACGGGGATGAACACCCCGTAGCCCACCGCGTCGAGCTTCGCCTCGAGCCGGGGCACATCGCCCGGCGACCACTGGCGCAGGACCAGGCCGGCCAGGAAGGCGCCGAGCACGATGTCGAGCCCGAACCTCGCCGCGAACGCCAGCAGCGCGAGCAGCAGCACCACCGACCAGCGCAGCGTGGTCTGCGACGCGGAGTGCTCGTTCGCCGCCATCACGGCGGCCAGCCGGCGGCTGCGCAGCAATCGGGGGAGGACGACGAACAGGACGGCCACCCCGGCCACGGCGGCCAGCGACAGGAGGGCGACGAAGCGGCTGCTGGTGCCGAGGAAGACGGCGATGGCCGCGATCGGCAGCAGCTCACCGATCGCTCCGGCGGCGATCAGGTACCGCCCGAGGCCGTCGCGCAGCATGTCGTTGTCGCGCAGGAACGGCACCAGGATGCCGAGCGCCGTCGTCGTCAGGCCGAGGGCCACCGGGACGAAGGCCCGGACGAGTCCGGTGGCGGCCAGCAGGCCGGCCGCCACCAGGGCCAGGGTGAGCGTGACGAACCACGAGGCCAGGGCCAGGCGCCCGGAACGCTCGCGGAACATCGTCGGGTCCAGCTCGTATCCGGCCAGCAGGAACACGAAGCCGAGGCCCACGTTGGAGAACAGGTCGATCGTCGCGGTCTCGGCCAGACCGAGCACCTGCGGACCGATCAGCACGCCGCCGGTGATGAGAACGACCACCTGCGGGATCCTCTTGCCCGGCACCAGGGCCGCGACGAACGGGGCCAGAGCCGCGACGATCGCGACGGCCAGCAGCGAGTCGATGCCCCGGGCGAGTTCGATCACGCCGCCTCAGTCCCGGGGCTCGCGCCATGACCGCTCGCGCCGCGCGCCGACCATGCGCGAGAGCACGGACGCTCCGGTGGTGATGACGACCACGTTGAACACGAGCTGGACCGTGACAACGGCGCGCGCCACCTGTCCCGCCGCGTGCACATCGCCGTAGCCGACCGTGGTGAGCGTGGCCAGCGCGAAGTAGAGCCCATCGGTCCGGGTCTCGAGGCCGACGAACTCGCCGGGCCGGGAGAGGGCGACGGTGTAGTCGACGAACGCGAAGAACACCACTCCGCCGGTGAGCGCCGTGAGCAGGCTGGCCGGCGACGCCCGCAGGGGGTCCTCGAGGTGGTGCGACACCTGGCGCAGGATGAGCCAGGTGATGGCCACTCCGGTGACGACCGATGCGGCCGCGCGCGCGACGTGCAGCGGGCTCGTCGCGTCCAACTCCACCGGGATCACGAAGTAGAGGACGAGAATCAGCGCGCACGTCAACGCCGGTCGCACGACCGCGGCGAACCGGCCGCGATTCGACGGTGGCACGCTGGTGATTGTGGCCGGCCCGGCGGCGGATTTCCTTGGTGTTGAGGGGTTTTCATCCTCCGCGAGTGAGCTGTCGTCTGACCGGCGGATGCGATTCTCGCTGGACAAGCGGGGCCGACGCGAGCTTGCGAGCGGCGCCGACGGAACACCGCGACGGAAGGAGTCATCGTGATGTCCGCGAACTACCCCGGCCCGGCGGGAGGGCAGACCATGCGGCCCTCGGTCAGCGCGGGCACCCTGTGGGCGGGCGGCGCCGCCACGGCGACCGTGGCGGCGTTCGGATACGCCGTCGGGGTCGTCATCGCCCGCGGCGTGTTCGACGTACCCGTTCTCGCGCCCGAGCGGGCCGGGGTCACCGGTGACGCCAGCACGTGGTGGTACGCGGCCGGCGCCTTCATCGCCGCGATCCTCGCCACCGCCCTGTTGCACGTCCTGCTGCTGGCCACGCCGAGACCGCTGAAGTTCTTCGGGTGGATCGTGGGTCTGGCCACGACCCTGGTCACCGTGCTGCCGTTCGCTCAGCGGGCCAAGCTCGACGCTCAGGTCGCCACGGCGATCATCAACCTCGTGGTCGGCATCATGATCGGCACCCTGCTCCGGAGCGTCGGGGCCCGCTCGCTGCGGCCACCACGCGGGGTGTCACCGTACGCCCTCGGCGTCCTCGGCAACGGGGACACCGACGAGTTCCACGTCCTGCCGCCCGGCTACAACGGTGGCGCGGGCTATGCATCGCCGAGTGCGCCGGACACCAGACCGGCGCCGCCGCGCGACCTCTACGGCAACTGACCCCGGTCGGCTCGGGGAGGCCGGCCGACGGCGGTGGTGGTCCGGCGCCACAGCCGACCGGCCCACCGGCGGAGGAGGGTCAGCCCGCGAGCGACGACGCGGCGGATCGCGACGGCGAGGCGGGCCGGTCCGGCCAGCCAGGCCAGGACCGCGACGACGATGCCGACGACAATGCCGTTGCGAGCCCCCGCGGCCAGGAACCGGGTCATCGTGTCCCAGATCACGGCGGCGGCGTCTACGGACTGCGTGCCCGCGGGCAGGTGGGTCAGGTAGAACTCGCGGGTGGCGGCCAGAGCGACCAGGAGCAGCGCCAGCACCGCCGAGATGCCCAGGCCGGCCGCCAGCACCATGCGTCGCCGATCGGGCGCGACGGCCACGCCGAGCAGCAGCAGCACCAGCGTGGTCACGGCCAGCGGCACCACCAACTGGTCGAGGGCCCGTGCCGCCCGCTGCACGCGCGGCAGCTGCTCGGACTCCAGGATCGTGAACGAGACGTTCACGGTGGGAATGCGATCGGCGAGCGGGAATCCGGCCTCGGCCAGCTGAGGCCGGATTGCCTCGATGAACGCACCGAGGTTGACCGACACGGTGTTACCACTGATGGTGATGCCGCCGCTGCCCTCACCGGTCAGCGCCGCCACCAGACCCTCGTGGGCGGCCCGGTTGGCCTGGTCCCACGCCTGGGCGAACTGGTCCGACCCCACGATCGCGCGCACCTGGCTGGTCGCGAACGAGCGCAGCCCCTTCTTGACCGGATCGGCCAGGAGGGCGACCTGCTCGGGTGCGCCCTGTCTGGTCAGGAACAGAACGCTGCGGTCGACCAGCTCGTCCAGATCGACCGCGCGGAACACCTCGGCGGTGATGCGGGCCGCGATCGCGTCCTGCACCACGGGATTTCGGGCCAGCGGTGCGACCGTCTCCACGTACCGGTCCGTGTTGAAGACCGCGTTGCGGGCCCAGACCGCGACGGCGGCGACCGGGATAAGCAGGATTCCCAGCGTCAGCAGCACGATGGCCGCGGTCCACCGCCAGCCCCGGTGCCCGGTCGACGGTGCCGAGCCGCCGGGCGCCGGCCTTCGTCCGCGCACGCGGTCCAATTCGGCGCGCAGACCCTCGAGGTCGTCCCTCATCTCCACGCCCTTCCCGTACCGCCGTCCGCGGAACCTGGCTCGATGAGGCTAAGGATGAGGCCGGTCATCCGGCATCACCCCGGGCGGAGGAATCCGGGCCGGTGTCCGTCGATTCATCCCGCTCGGGTGGTCCCTATGACCGCGGCCCGGGCGATGCTGCCCTGGTATCCAATGGGAGGGGACAGAGATGGCACATGGCTCGATGACGACCGGGAAACAAGTGAGCGGCTGGGTCACAGGTTTGGTTCTCTTCGCCGGACTCATGATGATCATTATCGGCGTGTACCAGACGATTGTCGGCATCGCGGCACTGGTCGACGATCAGTTCTATGTGGTCACGGCCCAGTACGCGTACAAGGTGGACGTGACCGCTTGGGGGTGGATCCATCTGATCCTCGGCATCGTCGTCGCCCTGGCTGGCTGGGCCGTGATCGCGGGCCAGACCTGGGGCCGGGTGATCGGCATCATCATGGCGACGCTGAGTGCGATCGCGAACTTCTTCTTCATCCCGTACTACCCCTTCTGGTCGTTGCTGATCATCGTCCTGGACGTGTTCGTGATCTGGGCGCTGTGCGTGTACGGATCGCGATCGGCGGACCGGACGTACTCAATGGACTGACACCGTCGAGTACGACATTTCTGAAACGGCAGGCCCCGCGCCACTGGGGCGCGGGCGCGAGTAGGAGGCAGTCATGACCAGGGCTGGCGACCAGCGGCCGACGCTGACATTCGATCGGAGCCTGCTGAGAGGAGGCGGCACCCTGATGGGATTGGGCACCCTGGTGTTCTCTCTCGGCGCGACGCTGTGTGGCGCCGCCTTCATCGGTGCCGGTCGCCGATACTTTCGACAACTCGACGAGCGGCCGATCGACATGGCCCGGCGCGGCTGGGAGCACCTGAGGGGCTCGATCGCGGTAACGCCCATGGCCAACCGGTTCGAGGAATCGGATCGGGCCCTGGCCGATCTACGCAAGTAACCGCCCCGAGTGCGTGACACCCCATAAAACCCGCGCCGCCTCAGAAGTGAGGCGGCGCGGGGCTCGACCGGACTACGTCCGACCAATAGGGTTACGACGTGAGCTGGCCGAGCCGATTTGATCGGACCATGAGCATCCTTCTCATGGTCCGCGCCACATTCGACCAGGCGAATGCCGGCGGCGACCCGGGACGAGTGGCCTATCAGGACGCTCAGCGCGCCGCCGAGGTGGATCCGGAGTTCGCCGACTGGTTCCGCGAGCATTCCGCCTTCGTCGCCATCGCATCGGAGGCGGACCATCGGGGTCTGCTCGCCGGCACCGGCAGCCCGGCGACCGAGGCGGAGCTGCGCGACGCCGTCACGCGATTGCGTGAGGCCCTGTACCTGATGACGTCGCTGGCCGCTCATTTCGTGAGGCTGTACGCGGCGGCCGACGGCCGAGAGCCGCTCGAGGTCCTCGACGACCTCGCACGCCGGTTGCGTGACGCGGACAATGGCTCTGCTGTGGATTGACAGCGCCGAGAAGCGCCGGCCCGGTGTACCCCGACCGGGCCGGCGCCCATCCCCCCTCTGTAGGTTCTCGGACCTGTCCCCCACGGATGCTTTCATGATGCCCGGCGGCCGGGTGAGCGTTCCTCCCCCGTGACGGGTGAAACGCGCTGACTAAAGTAGACGCCGGTCGCGCGCCCGGCGAACCGCCTCGCGTCGCCGGCCGGCGTCGAGCTTCCGGTAGATGTTCCTGATGTGCGTCTTGACGGTGTTGATGGAGACGTGCAACGTCGAGGCTATTTCCACGTTGGACAGTGTGCCCTGCAGGTACCGCAGCACGGTCAGCTCCCGCTGCGTGAGCGGCTCGACCGGCGGTCCGCCACCGCGCGGCATCCGGCCCAGGCCCAGGGCCGAGGCCGGGAAGTACTCGGTCGGGTCGGGCACCTCACCGAGGTCGGCCACCACCAGCCGGTACACGCCCATGGACGGCGCCACGGCGTTGATGAGCTCGCGCAGCGTGTGCCCCCCGGCCACGAACGGCCGGCGGAAGCCCTCACGTTCGGCCGCGTCCAGGGCCAGGTCCAGCCCGCGGGTCACCCGCCCCTGGTCGCCGACCGCCCGGCCGGCCAGGGCGGTGAGCACGCCGGCCTGGACCATCCAGGTCAGCGAGGACTCCGGCCCCGGCGGGACGAGGTGCGGCGCCACCACCGCGCCGGCCGCGGCGGCCCGACCCTCGGCCAGCAGGATCGACGCCTCGACGGTCGCGGTCCACGCCGGGAAGGGCTCGTCGCCGCGCCAGTCGGCCAGCCGTTGCCGGGCCGCGGGCGGATCGCCGGCGGCGAGCCGCAGCTCCGCCTCCATCAGGGTCAGCGTGCGATGGACCGGGCGCGGAACCTTGGCGTACGAGGCCTCCTGGCGTGCGGCGAGGAGAAGTTCGTGGGCCTCGGCCAGCTGGCCGAGGGCGAGGCGCACCTTGGCCGACGCGATGATCCCGGCGATCAGCGTCAGCGGCTCACCGGAGGCGTCGTTGAGCGCCTGTTCGACCAGCCGGTGGGCCTCGTCGAGCTGGTCCCACTGGAAGTGCACTTCGGACAGTGCGAGCCGGGCCCAGCTCAGATCGGACACGTGCATGAGCCCGAGACGGTCGGCCAAGCCCAACGTCTCCCGGCCGAGGCGCGCGGCCGAGTGCAGGCGTCCGACCGTCGCGTGCCACATGGCCAGGCGGCTGCCGGCGGTCACCTCGGCCCGGGCCAGGTCGATCTGCCGGGTGAGCCCGAGCCCTTCGGACAGGCGGGCTCCGGCTTCGCGGAGGTCGCCGAGGCTCAGGCTCGCCGTGCCCAGCGATACCAGGCTGATCGCGCGGGTCTCCTCGGCCAGCCGCTGGTGGGCCGGTGTTCCGTTGCCGCCCCGTTCGGAGGCGTGCCGGGCCAGGTCCGGTGCGAGCTCGCGCATCCGGCCCATGTCGCCGGCGAACCGGGCATCGGCGATGTCGAACGCGGTCGCCATGGCGGTGGAGTGGGGCTCATGCCGCTCGCCGGGGCCGAAGGCCATCCGGAGGAACCGGTGCATCTGAACCGGGTCGCCGGCCTCCACCCGCTCGGCGGCGAAGGCCATCGCGAGTCGCGGCTGTTCCTGCATGTCGTCCGGTGGCGAGCCGACCACGTCGTTGAGACCGCGCCACCGGGTGCCGATGAGTATGTCGGTCCAGTGCTGGTCGAGCATCGCCACGGCGCCCGGCCAGTCCTCGGCGGCGAGCAGGTGACGGAGCGTCTCGGCCGCCGGCCCGTGCGCCGTGTACCAGGCGGCCGCCCGGGCGTGGGCCTGCGGACCGTCGCGGGGCCCCCGCTGGCGCAGTTCCCGGTAGAGCACCCGCCCGAGCAGGGGATGAAGGTGGAACCACTCGCCCGAGCCCGCGCACCGGCGGACGAACACGCCCCGGCGTTGCAGTTCGGCCAGCGCCGGCCCGCCGTCCGGGCGACCGGTCAGCGCGCGCACAAGTCCGGCCGAGAGGTACTCGACCACGCAGAGGTCGACCAGGAACCGGCGCGCGTCGGCGGGCAGGGGCGTGAGCACCTCGGCCGTCATGTAGTCCGCGACCGGATCGTTGACGCCGAGGTCGGCGATGACCTGGGCCGGATCGGGGCTGTGTGCCATGGCCAGCGCGGCCAGCCGCAGCCCGGCCGACCAGCCCTCCGTTACCGCGTGTAATTCCGCCAGGTCCGAAAAGGGCAGCTGGATTCCGTAGTTGGCCAGCAGCTCGGCGGTTTCGGAGATCGTGAATGCCAGCTCGTCCATTCGGATCTCGGAAAGGTCGCCGCTCACGCGCCACCGGTGCAGCGGAAGCAGCGGGTCGGTCCGGCAGGCGAGCACCACATGTAACCGTCCGTCATTGGCGCCGATGACCCGCTCAATGGAGAGCAGGGCGTCGGGATCGGCGATGCGGTCACAGTCGTCGAGGACGACCACGAGCGGATCCGACGGGTGCAGCGGGTCGCCCGGACGTCGCACCGGGCCCTCCACCGTTGCGTCCCCGTCGGCGTAGGCCTCCAGCGTGGATCGCAGAGTGCCGACGGCACTCGCGTCCAGCCAGACGACCCGGCCGGCCGGCTTGGTCCTGGCCCAGGCCGACAGGGCGACGGTCTTGCCCCATCCGGCCGGGGCCGACACGAGCGTGACCGGCCCGTGCGTCGCCGCATCCAGCTCGGCGTTGAGCCGCTGGCGATGGACGTAGCGGGGCGGTCCGTCGGGTGTGGGCGCGAGGATGTGCGGACGAGTGGTGCCGATACCATTGATGGTCGGCGTTCGAGACATAGGCCGTGCCCTCCCTCCACTAGCCGGGCGACACCGACGAGTCACGGTCGCGGACCGGTTACCCGGTCTTTCCGGTGGCGGACGAACCATGTTCATGGCGCGTCCGTGGGCGTTCCCCCTTCGACAGACCCTCCATGTGAAACCAGGCCCTAGCCCTGAGGTGATCAATGGTGCGAGCCAAACATCTGATGGTCAACAATGTCGTCACCCTTCGTGGGTGATTGCTGTTGATCATCTGAAAGGACCGACAACGCTCCGAGTAAGTACAACCCGTGAGCTCTTCTGGAAATCTTTCGCGATCACACATTTTGTCGACTCGCTCATCCGATGTGGACGAGCGGCGTTCATTCGAGAGATACCCACAATGACCGCGTCGTCCCCGCGCGAAAGGAGTGCTCTCGGATGGGCATGGCGGTCGGGGTCGATCTGGGTACGACCAACTCGTCGATCGCGTGCTACCACGGCTTTCGGGAACGCGTACCCACCTTCGGGAAGCCCAACGCCGTTCCGTCCGTGGTGGCGTACCTCGACGATGGAGCCACCGCGGTCGGCGCGCGGGCGCGTCGGAGCGGGGATCCGGAAGCCACCATCGGATCGGCCAAACGATTCCTCGGCCCGGGTTACCCGGCGGTAGCGGACTCGTTCGGTCCGGCGGTCCTCGAAGTCGTCCGCGGCGTCGACGGGTCCACGCGGTTCGACATCCGCGGTCATCGGGTCGCCCCCGAAGCCGTCTGCGCCCACGTGGTGCGCGCCCTGGTGGATGGTCTCGCCCGGCGGGTCGGCGAACCGATCGACGAGGTGGTGGTCACCGTGCCCGCACTGTCCACCGACGGGCAGCGCCGGGCCACCCGGGAGGCATGCCGCATCGCGGGCCTCGACGTCGTACGGATCATGAACGAGCCGACCGCGGCGGCCCTGGCCTACAGCCTCGACCGGCCCGGTCAGGAGACGATCATGGTGTTCGACCTCGGCGGCGGGACCCTGGACGTCGCCGTCGTCGAGATCGGCTTCGGCATCGTGGAGGTCCGGGCGGTGGCCGGTGAGGCGCACCTGGGCGGTGACGACTTCGATCGTGTGATCGCCGGCCACCTCGCCGACGAGCTGTCCGGCGGCCCCGGCGTCGACCTACGCCAGGACCCGCGCATCTGGCGCCGGTTGCTGGAGGCCACCGAGAAGGCGAAGGTCCGCCTGTCCACGGCGGCCCGGACCCGGGTCAGCGTGGGCCTCGGCGGCGACCGCGGGGCGAGACGGGTGGGCACCACGCTGACCCGGGAGACCGTGGAGAGCCTGACGGGGGACCTCGTCGCCGCTTGCCTGACCACGGCCCGCCGCGCGCTGGCGGAGGCCGGCCTGGCCGTCGACGACCTCGATGAAGTGATCATCCTCGGCCGGGCGGCGCGGATGCCGGCCATCCGGGCGATGATCCGGACGCTCACCGGCGGCCGGCTGCCGCGGACCTCCGTGGAGCGGGACGGTTTGGTGGCGCGGGGGGCGGCCGTTCAGGCCGCGGCCCTGCGGGGCGCGGTGTGCGACGCTCTCGTCTGGGACGTGACGCCGGTGTCCCTGTTCGCCCGGACACCGGACGGGCGTAGCACGGCCATCGTCCGGGGCAACACGGCCACGCCGGTCACGCGCACCATCGCCGTGCCGGGGCGACCAGGTCCGGCCGGCGATGTGGTCGTCGTGGAGGAACGGGGCGATGACCTCCGGGTGCTGGGTCGGGTGCTGCTGGACCAGCGGTCGGCCCGGATACCTGAGCTGCGGCTCATGTTCCATGTGGACGCCGACGGCATCCTGAGCGCCTCCACGCAGGACCCGGACACCGGCCTGGAGCTGCCCGTCCCGATAGTCCCCTCGACCGGGCCGAACGGGGGGCCGGCGGCGCCGCGCCCCCGGGTCGGCCCGGCCACCGACGCGCTCGTGCTGGACCTGACCGAGGCCTGAGGGGGACGCCGATGTTCGCGGTCACCATCGAGACCCTGCCCGGTTTCGAGATCAAGGAGGTCCTGGGCCAGGTCGTCGGCGTCGTGGCCCGGCCCCGCAACGCCTATGTGGAGGGCGTGAAGTCGCTGACCGGCAAGGCGCCGGCGAACGTGGCGGACGCGCTGGTGCGCGCCCGCGAGGTGGCCGTGGCCCACATGCTGCGGATCGCCTACGAGCGCGGTGCCAACGCCGTTGTCGGCATGAGGTTCGATCACCGGCCCGTCAGCGAGTCCTGGAACGAGATCTGCGCCTACGGCACGGCGGTCTTCGTGATCCCGGCCCCGGCGATCGAACCCCCGGCCATCGCCGGGCCGCCACCGGAGTGACGGCGGCGCCTATCCCACCGCCTCGGCGGCCAGGAGGCAGGCATCGTCGCGGTGGTTGCGGCGGCGCAGCCGGTCGGTGAGGACGGCCGTCCGGTCGACCAGGTGGTCGAGGTCGGCGCGCTCCAGCGCCCGGTGCGTGTGCTCGGCCAGGGCACGCACGCCGTCGTCCAGGCCGATTCCCGGCTCCTCCACGAACGCGTCGGTGTACATCACCAGCACGTCGTCGACGTCAAGGGTCCACGTGGCCTGGGGGTACTCGGCCTCGGGCACCACGCCAAGGATCGCGCCGCGCGGGTACCACAGTGGCCGGACGCCGTTTCGGTTGGCGATCAGGATCGGGACGTGACCCGCCCGGGCCCAGGTCAACCGGCGGGTCTCCGGCTCGTAGGTGGCCACCACGGCCGTGGCGGCGGCATCGTCGTCGCGCTGGAACAGCAGCCGGTTGAGAACCGAGAGGATGTCACCGGGTCCATGACCGGCGACCGCCAGGCCGGCCGCGGCGTTGCGGAGCCGGACCATGGTGGCCGTGGCGGCCAGACCGTGGCCGACGACGTCGCCGACGGCGAGCAGCAGACCGCCACCGGGCAGCGGCTCCGACAGGTACCAATCGCCGCCGACGTCGACGCTGTGGTCGGCGCCTTCGTAGCGAACCGCGATGCGCATGCCGTTGACCGCGGGCCCCGGCTCGCGCCGGGGCAGGATGGCGTACTGGAGACGTCGGTTGACGTCGCGCTGATGGGCGAGCGCCCGCCGGGCCACCGGGGGCGACAGCGTCGCCGAGCCAGCCGTGGCGGCACCCGCGCGGCGGGCGGACGTCCGGCTCTGGACACCGTCGAGTTTGGCCATGGGGTCTCTCCGTTCGCTGGGCTCTCGCTGCATCCTCGACCCGCGACTGTGACGCAGGCTCGCCCACCGTGGGTGAAAGGTCGGCCCGGAGCCGAATCCGGCTCAGAGTCACCCCGGCGGGATGACGCGCGGGTGTTTGCGGCCCGGCGAGCATCGGCGTGGATGGGACGACGAACGTTTCGCGTTTCGGGTTTGGGGACCACATGAAGCTTCTCGAGGAATGGTGGCTACGGGCCGCATGCCGGAAGGGCGATCCGGATGCGCTCTTCGTTGAGGGCGCCGCCCAGCACGTCGCCAAGCGGATCTGCCGGGGATGCGCGGTCCGCTACGAGTGCCTGGCCGAGGCGCTCGACTGCCGGATCGAGGCCGGTGTCTGGGGTGGCATGACCGAACGGGAGCGACGCGCGCTGCTTCGGAACCATCCGCGCGTCGCCAGCTGGCGCAGCCTCTTCGAGGCCGCCTCCTGACCATCCACGCTGGATTCGCGCGGGCATTCGCCGACGCTTGCGGAGGCGGACCAACGCAGCGATTCATCCAGACCGGATGAGGCGGGGCAACCGGCGGGCGGCCCACGCTTACGGGAGGGGCGGCGGAGTCCCCCGCCGACCGGTCGTCCACCGTCGAAGCAGACACCGGGTGCGAGACGGTGGCGTCGTGAGGGACGAACGACCGGTCATCTCCGTCGCCCCGCGCGACCGGCGTGATCAATCGAACGCAAGGAGCAAGGAGGGGAAAATGGCGACAGCGGATGAGGAGGAACGGGGCCGGGGCAAGGCCATCGTGGGCGTGGCCCTGGTGGTCGTGGCGCTCACCGGCACCCTCGCGTGGTTGCGGCGGCGCCATCGCGACGTCGACGTATAGACCCTGGTCACACCGCAGGCGTGTCCCGAGAGGGCACGCCTGCGGTGTCCTGTCGGCCCGCAAGGCGCGCGAGTTAACGGCCGTTCAGTATTGGCGCCATTTTCGAAAGCGGGCGGAAGTGTAATACACGTTTCCCGGGCGCATCGGGGGGTGAGGTGAGAACTCACCCCTTCCGGGTGAGGTGATTTATCGTATAGTGACACACACTTGCACCGAGTGTTCGCAACGCCGACGTTCACATCGGCTGGCGCGACTCCGGCACCCCTTGGAGGTCGGTGTCCGAAGGCCCGCTGCCACGTGTGTCCATCGGCGGATCAACGGGTCAGGCACAGGACTCCAGCGGGAGAGGCCCTGCCTGGCCGGAACGCAAGCCCGGTCTGCCGGCGCCCCGCGGTGGCCCGGGTACCTCACGAGGAAGGCGACGACATCGCATGGTGACAGTCTGCCGGTTCCGCACCATCGATCGATGGGCAGCTGTCAGCCAGGGCCCCCGACCCGCCTACGAGGCAACGACGGTCGAGCCCAGGTCCATTGTGTTTCGTCGCCCCGCCCGCCCGGCGCCGCGGCACGGCGCCGACGCGCGGCACGTTCTGCGGGAGCATCATGTGGATAAACAGACATGCGGCGGGAGACCAGAAGCGGTCTAAAGAGCAACGCCCGACGCCTCCGGACGATCTGCCCGATCCTCCGGTCTACTGTGTTCAACGCACGCGTCTCTTCGATCTGCTGGACCGGGGTACCGGGGGCAGGCTGACCCTGGTGTCGGCTCCCGCCGGATGGGGCAAAACCACCCTTTTGGCGGCGTGGGCGCGCGCCCGACGGTCCTCGACACCGGTTCTGTGGGTGACCGTGGAGCCAGGCCGGGAGCGCGACGTGTGGGCCCGGTTGGCGGCGGCGATGTCCGAGGCATCGGCCGGTCGCGTGTTCGCCAACCCGATCGACGTCGTGCTGCGCCGGCTCGCGGCGGCCACCTCGCCGGTCACGATCATCCTTGACGGCGTTCCGCACACCGAGGTCGGCGACCTGCACGCCGGCATCGAGCGGCTCCTGGACGAGGGCGATCCGCGGCTTCGGCTGGTGATCGGCTGCCGGCGCGACCCGGACCTGCCGCTGTACCGCTGGCGGATCGCCGACGAGCTGACCCACATCGGGCCGGGGCCGCTGTCGCTGACCCTGCAGGAGACCGCCGTCCTGCTCGCCGCGCACGATGTCGCCCTGGGCGAGCCGGCCGTCGCCGAACTGCACGGCCTGGTCGAGGGGTGGCCGGCGGCGGTCCGGCTGGCCGTCGTGTCGATGCAGGGTCACCCCGAACCGGAGTCTCTCGTACCGACGCTGGCGCAGCACGACCGGCTGTTGCGCGAGTACGTGGCCCGGGAGGTGCTGGGGCCGGTCGACGACGACCTGCGATCGGTTCTGACCCACCTGTCGGTGCTCGACCGCGTGACGCCGGAGCTACTCGAGGCGCTGACCGGGCGGGGCGACGCGCACGACGTGTTGTACACGCTCGAGCGGGCCAATCTCGTCGTACCGCAGTCGGGTGGAGCCATGCCCTGGTACCGGTTCCATCCCCTGCTGCGGCCGTTGCTCTACCACGAGCTGTGCCAGCGCCAGCCGGAACTGCTGCCGGTGCTGCACTCGCGGGCGTCCCTCTACTTCGAACACGCCGCGGCCGCCGACGCGATCCGCCACGCGTTGGCCGGGCGGGACTGGGAGCGGGCGGCCACGCTTGTGCACGACCGCTGGCCCTCGCTGCTGCCGGGGTCGCGCCAGCGGACGGTGCGGGGCATGGTGCCGATGCCGCCGCCGGCCGCGCAGCAGAATGCCTGGCTGGCTCTCGCCTTCGCCGCCGACCGGCTCGACGCCGCCGACCCGCGGGGAGCCAGCGCGTTCCTCCAGATCGCCGAGCAGGCGTGGCCCGACGTGCGGCCGCGACCGGTCATGGCGGCCTTCCGGATGGCGCACGCCTACCAGAGCGACGACCACCCCGACCTGGAGAACCTGCTCGCGCCGGATCGGGCCGCCCGTCCCGACCGGGGCGACGACATCGTCCGGACCCTGGCCATGCTCGCCGTCGGTTCCGCTCGGCTCTTCGACGGCGACATCGACGGGGCGGAGCCGCTGCTGACGGGCAGTCTGGAGTTGGCCGAGCAGCGGGGCATGACCCAGTCGCAGATCACTGCGCTGCGCCAACTGGCCGTGCTCAACATGGTTCGGGCCACGCTGACCGCGGCCGAACAGTACGCCAACCGGACCCTGGACCTGGCCTACCGTCACCTGATCGGTCGCAGCGCCGACACGTTCTGGGCCGAGCTGGTGCTGGCCGAGGTCTGCTACCAGCAGGACCGGATCGCCGCGGCGACGTACCACCTCGACCGGGCCCTGGGCACCGGCTCGCTGGCCGAGACCACACCGGCCGGCGTCGTGGCGATGGTCCGGGCCCGGATCGGCGCGACCACCGGCACGCCGCGGGCCGCCCTGGACCGGTTGGCCGCGGCGCGCCGCCAGCTCACCGTGGTGGCGCCGCTACCCGCTCTGGCCCGCAGCGTGGTCCTGGCCGAGGCCCAGCTGTGGCTCGTCTGCGGTGAGGTGCGCACCGCGTACCGCCTGCTCGAGGAGTACTCGTCGGACAATCCGCTGCCGGCCTGGTCGGCGGTGATCCGGGGTCGCCTCTACCTCATCGAGGGGCGTTCGGCCGCGGCCGCCACCGTGCTGGAGCCGTTTCTCGACGCGCCGCAACCGTCGCGGCTGTGGCAGGTCGAGGCGAACCTGCTCCACGCCCAGGCGGTCGCCGCGATGGGGGACAGGCCCGGTGCCGGGCGGTCGTTGGATCGGGCCTTGACCATCGCCGAGACGGAGGGCATCCGGCGGCCGTTCACCGAGATGGGTGCCACCGCCTGGGAGCTGCTGTCCCACTACGTGCCGGCCGACAGCGGCCACCGGAACCTCGCCGAGCGGATCGTGGCGGACCTGTCGGTCCCGGAGGTGCGGGCCGTCCGGCCGGCGTCGCTGGATGAACCGCTCACCAGCCGGGAACTCACCGTGCTGCGCTACCTGCAGAGCATGATGTCGACGGCCGAGATCGCCGAGGTCCTGTACCTGTCCGTCAACACGGTGAAGACCCACCTCAAGAGCATCTACCGCAAGCTCGGCACCGGACGGCGGCGCGACGCCGTCGAGCGCGCCCGGGAGTTGCAGCTGCTGTGACACCGTGGGCCGCCGCTCAGGCCCAGCTGGGCTCGGGCTGGGACCTGGCGGTGGCGAACGGCTGGTAGGCCGCGGTCCGGTCGTGCGAACGATCGCCGTCGAGCCACTCGCAGGCCAGCTCCTCGTAGGCGAGCAGGACCTCGGACGTCGGTTCGGCCAACGGGGCGGTGGTGTCGCCGCCCTCGAGCGCGCCCACCAACGCGGCCGTGAGGTCCGGATCGGCCTCCTCGGCGCTGCGCTTGGCCGCGTTCAGCGCGATCGAGTGTTCGGAGAGCTGTTCGCAGGCGTCGGCCAGCCGCACCAGGCGGTCGATCCGGTCGGTCACATCGGTGTCGAGCTCGTCCAGCCGCCGGCCCAGGACCTCGGTGCGGTCGCGGATCCACCCGCGGCCCACGCTGCGCTCCGGCAGGCCGACCTGCAGCACGATGAGGTGACTCACCGCGGCCGAGACGAGCTGCCGCTCGCCGAGGACGCCGGCCAGACGCCACAGGCTGTCACTGAGCACATCGGACGGTCGGCCCGGCCGGTTCAACTGGGCCTGCGCCGGCCACAACTTTCCGATCCGCTCCGCGGCCGTGCGGGCCGTCTCGAAGGCCCGACGGGCTCCGGCGTCGGTGAGGTGACACTGCCGGCCCAGGCGGAGGTCGCGGGCCGTGCGGGTCAGCGCACGCAGGATCAGCAGCACCGCGGTCGCCGTCGCGGCGGCCAGCAGGACCCGGGCCGCGCCGGCCGGCACGCCGTACCGGATTCCGGCACCCAGGGCGGCGCCGACGGCGGCGCAGTACAGGTAGAAACCGAGCGTCCAGCCGTAGGCGGCCGCCGGGCCGCCACACTCCACGTCGGACGCTTCCGCCGCCGTGCCCATGCCGTCCACCACCATGTCGACCAATCGCGACGCGTTGTGCTGCACAACCGTCCGCTGCGACATGTGCGCGTACTCGACCACTGTCTCCCTCCCCGGGATTGTTCGTACCGCTGAAAACAAGCCTGTCGGAATCCACCGCGACGTCGGGTGAGCCGGCCTCACCCCGGCATCGTGAGCGGCGGTCAAGCCCGCTCCTGGCGCTTGAGGACCACCGCCTTGACCGCCGCCACCGCGGGCAGGGCCACGATGGCGCCGGGCATGCCGGCGAACGCCGCCGCGAACAGCAGGCTGGCCGCGGCCACGGCCGGGGAGAGCGCGCCGGCGGCCGCGAAGAATCGCGGATGCAGGACGCGGCGGTGAAGAAGCTCGGTACCGGCGACGAGGGCGGCGGCCATCAGCTCCAGGGCCGGCGGCCCGATCAACGCCACGCAGATCAGGCCGGCCAGCACCACGCCGGGGCGCGCCCCGGCCGGGTCGCCGCCCGGCGCCAGACGTCGCCGAACCAGCCAGGGCGAAGGCAGCGCGCCGCACAGACCGGCGAGCACCGCGGCCGGTTCGGCCAGCGGTGCGTCCGCGATGACAAGGGCCACATAGGACGCCGCGGCGACCGACGAGCCGAGCAGAAGCGCCGCGGTGACCTGACGGACGGCCGTGGGGGCGGACGGCCGCCACACGGCCACCGGGTGTACCCGTTCCTGTGTCACCGCGGACCCCCTCGCGTCGTCGGCACGCGCCGGACGTGCGAACTCATCGACGCGGTCAACCGGGTGGTCGCTCGTCATCCCTTCCGGGTGGCGGACGCCGCCGGCGGCGGCTTCATTCCCTTGGGGTGAGGCCACATCGCGCCGACGTCACCTCTGCTGTACGCGGGCGTGCGCCGTTCGGTCACGCCGGGCAACGACCTAAGGGGACGGCCATGGCGATGTTGGTCGCGATCGGTGGCGGCCGAACGGCGACGCTTCTGCGGGCGACGGCGTTGTGGCGGCATCCGTGAAGCGGGTGGCCCTGTGGGGCCTGGTCGCCTTCGCCGTGTTCTTCGTCGCGTACAGCCCGCAGGCCGCGGCCTCGGTCGCGCGCTGGCTTGGCCGTACTCTGGCCGGCCTCGCCACCGGGTTCGGCGACTTCGTGTCCAGCCTCGTCACCTGAGCGATGGCCGCCAATCCCGTGCCTACACAGCCCGTTGACTTTGTTTTGCGGCTGAACTATTCTTCGAACTCGTAGCCATGGCGCGAACGTCGTTCGATACTTCGAACGCGCACCGACGTTCGCAGAGAGACCGTTCCCAACCCGGCTGTCGACAGCCTCCGTAGCAACGCGTCATCTCGTCGCGTCCCGCGACGAGCCACACGTATGCGGAGGAAGAACATGTACCTCAAACACATTGGTACCGTCGCACGCGTCTGCGCGGTCTGCCTGACCGTGGCGGCGATCGGTGCCCTCAACGCCGAGGCGTCCAGCGCACATGGATCGCCGAGCATCACCCGGGAGGCCTGGGGCAGCACCGACGAGGGTCAGGTGTTCC
>Ga0307415_100000180_pt1 | contig 28325 bp, 27 predicted proteins | sample DK1Cmetagenome_FD_204524 | JGI IMG/M metagenome (GOLD analysis project Ga0307415, IMG submission 204524) | Maize rhizosphere microbial communities from greenhouse at UC Davis, California, United States - DK15-C-2 | ecosystem: Host-associated > Plants > Roots > Rhizosphere > Soil | place: USA... | reverse complement strand
CCCTCGTCGAGGCGCACGGCGACGAGCTGCTCGCCCACGCGCGGCGGATGGCCGGCGACACGCACGCCGAGGACGTCCTGCAGGACGCGCTGCTGCGAGCGCTGCGCGCCTATCCGCGGCTGCGCCACGCCGAGCACCTGCGCGCGTGGCTGTATCGCGTGACCACGACGACGGCGCTCGACCACCACCGCGCGCGCCGGCGCGAGGTCCTGACCCAGGAGCCCCCGGCGGCCGTCTCGGAGCCCGAGTTCTACGACGACGCGTTCGAGTCGCTGATCGAGGCGCTGCCGAACGGCACGCAGGCCGCGCTGCGGCTGCGCTTCGTCGACGATCTCGACTACGAGGTCATCGCCGCCCGCCTCGGCTGCTCGGCGATGGCCGCGCGCCAGCGCGTCTCGACCGCCATCCGCACCCTCCGCACCCAGGGGATCCCCGCATGACCCTTCCCGCCCGCCTGCTCGACTCGATCGCCTCCGCCGCCGTGCGCGAGGGCCTCGCCGACGCCGTCTACACGCGGCTCGACACGCCGATCGGCAAGCTGCTGATCGTGCAGGGCGAGCGCGGCGTCGTGCGCGTCGGCTTCCCCGAGGACCCCGTCGACGCGCTGCTCGCGCAGGTCGCCGCGCACGTCGGCCCGCGGATCGTCGCGTCCGACCGCGAGCTCGCGGCCACGCGCGACGTCGTGTCGGCCTACTTCGAGGGCTTCGACGAGCGGCTCGACCTGCCGGTCGATCTCCGGCTCGTGCACTCGGACTTCCGCCGCGCCGCCCTGACCGTCCTGCGCGACGAGGTCGGGCCCGGCCACGTCGTCACGTACGGCGCGCTCGCGGCGCGGGTCGGCCGCCCGAAGGCCGCGCGCGCGATCGGGAGCGCCTGCGCGACGAACCCGGTTCCGATCATCGTCCCGTGCCACCGCGTGCTGCCCGGCGGCGGCGGGGTCGGGAGCTACGGCGGCGGCCCAGACCGCAAGCGGCTGCTGCTCGCACACGAGGGCGCGCGGGTCGGAAAGGCGAAGCCCCGGTCTTGACCGCGAGGCCAAGCCGATGGCGAGGCCTCTGGCCGAGACAGGTGACGCCGGTCTTCCCATCAGGACGCGGTCCGGATGACCCGCGGGGCCAACCCGCCGCGGGCGAGCAGGCTCCGCGAGTATTTGGGGCATGACGAAGATCGCGCTCGTGACGGGCGCTAACCAGGGCCTCGGCTTCGCACTGGCAGAGGGTCTGGCGCAGCGGCTCGGGCCGCAGGACGTCGTCTACCTGACGGGGCGCGACCTCGACCGGGCCCGGAGCGCGGCCGAGCGGCTGGCTCGACCGCGGGCGCACGTGCGCGCAGAGCTTCTCGACGTCCGCGACGGCGCTGCGGTGCAGGCGCTTGCCGACGAGCTCGGCGCACGCCACGGCGGCGTGGACATCGTGTTCTCCAACGCCGCCGCGCGGCTGACGCCGGACGCCCCGTGGGCCGGGTTGGTCGAGCCGTTCGTCGATACCAACAATCTGGGCACGACGCGGATGCTGCGCGCATTCAGCCCGCTGTTGCGTCGCGGCGGACGACTGCTCGTCGTGGCGAGCGCGTTCGGCTCGCTGCGCGAGCTGCCGGCGCCGTTGCATGAGCGCTTCGACACCGACGCGATGACGCTCGACGACGTCGACGCCACGATGCTCGGCTGGCGCGACGCGGTCGTGGAGGGCCGCGCCGAGGCCGAGGGATGGCCGGAGTGGATCAACATCCCGTCGAAGGTCGGCCAGGTCGCGTCGGTTCGGGTGCTGGCTCGCGAGCGGCGCGCCGCCGACGCCCGCGACGGAACGCTCGTCGCAGCGGTTTGCCCTGGCCTGGTCGATACCGCTGCGTCGCGGCCGTGGTTCGACGACATGAACGGCGCCCAGACTCCGGCCGAGGCGGCGGTCGCGCTGCTGGGCCTGGCGCTCGACCCCGCCGTGAGCCGACGCTTCTACGGTGAGCTGGTCCAGTTCGGGAAGGTCATCCCGTGGCGACCCTGATCGACTGGATCACGATCGGCTCGAGCGGCTGCTCGTCGGGGCCGACCGGAGCGACGCCGATCCTGTCGACGACGTCCTGCCCCTTCGTGACCTTGCCCAGCAGCGCATAATCGGGCGGCAGCTGCGCGTCCGCGCCGGTGACCACGAAGAACTGGCTGCCGGAAGTGCCGGGATCCTCGAGCTCGGTCTTGGCCATCGCGACGACGCCCTTGACGTAGGTGAGGTCGTCCGGCGGCGGCTCGACGACCGAGTAGCCGGGGCCGCCGCTGCCGTTGCCCTTCGGATCGCCGCCCTGGATCACGAAGCCGGGGACGATCCGGTGGAAGGCGAGGCCGTCGTAGAAGCCCTTGTCGGCGAGGAACTTGAACGAGCCGCCCGTCTGAGGCGCGCGCTTGGCGTCGAGCGCGATCTCGAACTCGCCGCAGTTCGTGTCGACCTTGGCGATGTAGGCCTTGCTCGGGTCGAGGCGCTGCTTCGGCCTGGCGAACCGCGCGCGCTTGGGCTTCGGCTTCGCGGCGTGCTCGCAACCGGTCCCCTGCTCACCGCCGGTGTCCTCGGGCGTCGCCGTCTGCGTGGGCGTCGGGGTCGACGACCCGGCCTGCTTGTCGTCGCCGCCACAGCCGGCGAGCGCCAGCACGAGGCAGGCCAGGGCGAGCGGGAGCGGCCTCGGCATGGGCGGCGATGATAATGAGCGGGAGTGCCGCTCACGCCCGTTCTCGCCCGCTACGACCATGTCCTGCTCGACCTGGACGGCTGCATCTGGATCGGCGACGAGGCGCTCGACGGCGCCGTCGATGCCGTCGCCGCGCTACGCGAGTCGGGCATGGGGATCGCTTTCATGACCAACGACGTGCGCCACGCCCCGGAGGACTTCGTGCGCAAGCTCTGGCGCCTCGGCTTCCAGGCGAGCGTCGACGAGGTCGTGACGTGCGGAGCGGCGCTGCAGTTCGTGCTCGCCGGCAGCCAGGAGCCGCGCGCCGCGTTCGTGATCGGCTCCCAGGCGCTCGTCGACCACGTCGCCGACGCCGGGTTGCGGGTGGTCAACAACACCGAGTTCGCGACACGCGCCGACATCGTCGTGGTCGGCGGGCACGACGCGTTCGACTTCCGCGAGCTCCGGATCGCGACGCAGGCGGTGTTGCGCGGTGCTGAGCTGATCGGCGTGACGCGCGACCGCACGTTCCCGATGCCCGACGGCCCGTGGCCGGCATCGGGCGCGATCCTCGCCGCGGTCGAGGAGGCGACCGACCGGCGCGCCGAGCGCACGGTCGGCAAGCCGGAGCCCGACATGTACGAGGCGGCGCGCGACCGGCTCGGCGAGGGGCGCTACCTGGCGGTCGGCGACCGGCTCGACGTCGACGTCGCCGGCGCCCGCCGGGCGGGGATCGACAGCGCGCTCGTCCTCTCGGGCGTCACCGGCCGCGCCGAGGCCGAGGCCGCCGACCCGCGCCCGACGCACGTGGCCGCGTCGCTGGCCGCGCTGGTGCTTGGCTAGCTCTAGCGCAGCGAGACCGCCACCTGCTCGAGGAGCTCCATCGCGTCCTGCATGCCGGCCTCCATCCCCGAGTCGATGACCGCGTCGCGGAGCTCCTTGCTCGCGTGCTGCGCGAGGATCGTGAGTGTCGTGCGCCCGTCCACCTCGGTGAGCGTCAGCGTGTTCAGGGCCTCCCCCTCGGGCATGCCCTCATACACCTCGGTCGAGACGATCCGCTCGTTCGGGACGATCTCGCGGTACTCGCCGTGGAAGGCGACCTCGAACCCGTCGTCGGTGACCATCACGTAGCGCCACGCGCCGCCGACGCGCAGGTCGACCTCGGCGATCGTCACGGTGCCGCGCTTGGCGCTCCACCAGCGCCTGACCAGATCGGGCGTCGTCCACGCCTTGTAGACGAGGTGCTTGGGCGCGTCGAACTCCCGTGTGATGAGGATCTGCTCATCGGTCGGGAGCGTCACCGTCGCCGTTCCGCTACTGGTCACTGCCATCTCCTTGCTCCTTCTGCTTGAGGTCTTCCAACACGAGATCCAGCTCGTCGAACCGCTCCGACCACGTGCGCTCGTAGCCCTTGACCCAGTCGTGGATCGGCTTGAGCGCGTGCCCGTTGAGCCGGTACAGCCGCTGGCGTCCAACTTCGCGCACGTCGACCGCTCCGACTTCTCTGAGTACTCGCAGGTGCTTGGACACTTGTGGCTGAGCCAGCCCGAGCAGCTCCACCAGGTCGTTCACGGGCCGCTCGCCGGCCGTGAGTGCGTCGAGGATCTGTCGGCGCCGGGGCTCCGCCACGGCGTTGAACGCGTCCGCCGTCGTCGCTGCTCGTGCCATCGCGAGCAATCATATACCCATATAGGAATGCATCAAGCCACGAGGTGGCCGAGCGCGCGAGCGGCGGTCTCTTCGGGGTGCGCGGCGGCGATCGCCACGGCCAGGCGGCGCGCGGTGTCGCCGAACGCCGGCTCGCCGAGCAGCCGTGCCATCGCGTCGGCGATCGCGCTCGGAGGCGCGTCGAAGCGCAGCTGGAGGCCGGCGCCTAGGGCCTCGACCCGGCTCGCGTTGAAGTGCTGGTCACGCCCGAGCGGGAGAAGCAGCAGCGGCCGGCCGTGCGCCAGCGCCCGCAGCGTCGTCCCGAGACCGCCGTGCGTGACGACCAGATCGCAACCCGCCATGAAGTGGTCGTGATCGCCCCACTCGATGACCTCCACGCCGGCGGCGCCATCGGCGACCGAGCGATCGAGGGCCGGCCCGAGCGTCAGCACGCCCTCGATGCCCGCCCGCTCGATCGCTGCGCACGCGTTCGCGACGAGTCGTCGCTGATGCTCCATCACGGTCGTGCTGAAGGCCAGCAGCGCGCGGCGACCGGCCGCCGCGCCGCCGGTGCGGACGCCGAGCGGCCCGGCGTGGACAACGTGATCCGGGAGCTCGCCGGGCGCGTCGAACCACCGCGGCAGCGTCACGAGCAGCAACTCGGGCGATTCCCATGCCTCGACGTCACCCGTGCTCGCCGGCAGCCCGAGCTCGCGGCGAGTCGCGTCGAGCGTCGCGCGGTCCGTCGTCCAAGCGCCGCCGCCGCGCGCCATCACGGACCGCGCGAGCGCGTACGGGAAATGGACGAGCGAGGCGGTGGGCACGCCGGCCGCCTCGCCGGCGGCAAGCGCCGCCGGCAGCATGCAGTCGACCACCAGCAGGTCGAACGAGCGCTCCAGCGCCAGCTCGTGCACGTCGCGCGCCAGCTCGACGCCGGCCGCCTGGGCGACGAGCTGCTGCGACTGAGCCTCGAACGACACGTTCACGTCCGGCTCGGGCGCCCGCCGGTAGGCATGGGTCTCGAAGCCGCGCCGGCGCGCGTCCGCCCGGGTGGCGCCCGAGGTCAGCACGTCGACGCCGAAGCCGCGAGCGGACAGCAGCTCCGCCGCGGCCAGCAGCGGCGGCAGGTTTCCGCCGCTCCCCCACGTGACGACCAGGGCCCGCGAACGCTCGACGACCATGTCGCCGCGATCTTGCCAGGGCGCGCTCGCTGCCATCTTCTAGCGTTCTCGGGCTTCCGATGGACCCGCTCTGCCTGATCGTCAACCCCAGCGCCGGCCGTGGCCGCGCGGCTCGGCTGCTGCCGCGCGTCGAGCAGGCGCTGCGCGCGCGTGGGCTGAGCTTCCGCGTCGAGCGAACGGACTCGCTTCCGCACGCCCAGGCGCTGGCGCGGGCCGCGGTCGCTGCCGGCGAGGTCGCCGCCGCGATGGGCGGCGACGGGCTGCTCGGGGCGGTCGCGGGTGAGCTGCGCGGCACCGACGGGGTGCTCGGAGTGCTCCCCGGCGGAAGCGGCAACGACTTCGCGCGCAAGCTCGGCATCGGCCCGGACCCCGAGCGTGCCTGTGACGTGCTGGCGGGCGGCCGCGAGCAGCTCGTCGACGTCGCAGAGGCCGGCGGGCGGACGTACCTCGGGATCGCCTCGGCGGGCTTCGACTCCGACGTACAGGACATCGCGAACGCCACGCGCGTGCCGCTCGGCGAGCTGATCTACATGTACGCGACGCTGCGCGCGCTGCGCGGGTGGCGCAGCGCGCGCTGGCATGTCGTCATCGACGGCGAGGAGCGGTCGTTCGACGGCTACTCGGTCGCGGTCGCCAACTCCGGCGTGTTCGGCGGCGGCATGTACCTCGTCCCCGACGCCTCGCTCGACGATGGGCTGCTCGACGTCGTGCTGACGGGCGCGGCGCCGAAGCGCCAGTACCTCACCACGCTGCCGAAGGTGTTCAAGGGAACGCACGTCGACAACCACTACCTGACGTTCCTGCGCGGTCGCGAGGTCACCTTCGAGGCCGACCGCCCGTTCGCGGCCTATGCGGACGGCGACCCGATCGCGGACCTCCCCGTCACCGTCAGGGTCGTGCCGCGCGCGCTGAAGGTGCTCGTTCCATGAGCCTGCTCGCGCCGAAGGTCGCCGCCGCCAAGGTGGTCGGCAGCGTCGTGCGCGCGGCCGGGCGCGGCGGCGGGACGTCGCTGCCCGGCAAGCTGCTCACGCGGTTGGAGCCGCACGCGATCGGGCTGCTCGCGCGCCGCCTCCCGCACGGCAGCGCCGTGATCAGCGCCACCAACGGCAAGACGACGAGCGCGGCGATGACGGCGGCGGTGCTGGAGCACACCGGCGAGCGGCTCGTCCACAATCGCGCCGGGGCGAACATGGCGGGCGGCGTCGCCTCGGCGCTGGCCGCCGCCGCGCGGCGCGGCGGCCGCGAGCTGAGCGGCGAGCTCGGCCTGTTCGAGGTCGACGAGTTCTGGCTCGGGCCGGTGGTCGAGGAGCTGGAGCCACGTGCGCTGCTGCTCGGCAACCTGTTCCGCGACCAGCTCGACCGCTACGGCGAGCTCGAGATCATCGCCGACCGCTGGGCGGAGGTCGTCTCCGCCCGAGCCGGCCGCAGCGCGCTCGTGCTGAACGCGGACGACCCGCTGGTCGCGGACCTCGGCCGCGACCGGTCGCCGCTGTACTTCGGCGTCGACGACGACTCGCTGGCGATCGCCGAGCTCCAGCACGCGGCCGACTCCAAGCACTGCCGCCGCTGCGGGCACCCGTACGCGTACGAGGCGATCTACCTCGCGCACCTCGGCCGCTACGCGTGCCCCAACTGCGGGGCGCGCCGGCCCGAGCCGGCGGTCGTCGCGCGCGACGTCGAGCTGCGCGGGATCCGCTCGGCCGCGTTCACGCTCGACGCGCCCGGCGGCAGCGCGCGCGTCGAGCTGCCGCTGCCGGGGCTCTACAACGTCTACAACGCGCTCGGCGCCGCCGCGCTGTGCCTGACGCTGGGCGCTCCGCTCGACGCGATCGTGGCCGGGCTGGAGGCGGTCGCGCCGGCGTTCGGCCGCGCCGAGACGGTGCAGCTCGACGGGCGGCCGACGTCGATCCTGCTGGTCAAGAACCCGGCCGGCGCCAACGAGGTCCTGCGCACGCTGGCGCTCGAGGGGGAGCGGCTCGACCTCTTCGGCGTCCTGAACGACAAGACCGCCGACGGGCGCGACATCTCCTGGGTCTGGGACGCCGACTGGGAGCTGCTCGCGCCGTCGGTGCGCCGGATGACGTGCTCCGGCACCCGCGCCGCCGAGCTGGCGCTGCGGATGAAGTACGCCGGCGTGGAGTCGGGCAGGCTCGAGGTCGTGCCGGCGGTCGCCGGCGGGCTCGACGCGGCGCTCGCGCACGGCGACGGGCCGCTCTACGCGCTGCCGACCTATACGGCGCTGCTCGAGCTGCGCGACCTGCTGGCGCGGCGCGGCCAGGTGGAGGGCCACTGGCGATGAGGGCGGCGACGACCTTCTCGCCGCTGGTCGTGTGGCACGACGTCGAGTGCGGCTCATACCGCGCCGACCTCCCGCTGTGGCGCGAGCTCGCGGCGGCGGCCGGCGGGCCGGTGCTCGACGTCGGCGCCGGCACCGGGCGCGTCGCGCTCGACCTGGCGCGCGCCGGCCATGACGTGACCGCGCTCGATCGCGAGCCCGAGCTGCTCGAGGCGCTGTCCGCCCGCGCCCGCGCCGCGGGCCTGAGCGTGACGACGGCCGCCGGCGACGCGCACGGATTCGCGCTCGGGCGGCGGTTCGCGCTGATCGTCGTGCCGATGCAGACGATCCAGCTGCTGTCCGAGCGCGCCGGGTTCCTCGCCGCCGCGGCCCGCCACCTCGAGCCGGGCGGCCTGCTCGCGATGGCGATCACCGCCCGGCTGGAGGACTTCGGCGACGTCGAGGGCGAGCTCCCTTCACCCGACGTCGGCGCGCACTCCGGCTGGCGCTTCGAATCCCAGCCGACGGCGGTGCGGGTGCTCGCCGGGACGACGCGGATCGAGCGCCTGCGGCACGCGATCGCCCCCGACGGCGCGGTCACGGAGGAGGACGACGCCATCGAGCTGGCGCATCTGAGCGCCGCGCAGCTCGCCGCCGAGGGCCGCGCCGCCGGCCTGGAGCCGCTGGCGCCTCGCCACATCCCGGCGACGGCCGAGCACGTCGGCTCCGAGGTGGTGCTGCTGCGTGCCTGAGCGGACGCTGCGCGTGTGCGCCCTCTATCCCGACCTGATGAACATCTACGCCGACCGCGGCAACCTGACCGTGTTCGAGCGCCGCTGCGCCTGGCGCGGGATCGGGTTCGAGCTCGCCGGCGCCGGCATCGGCGACGCGATCGATCCCGACGCGCACGACCTGTTCTACATCGGCGGCGGCCAGGACCGCGACCAGGCGATGTGCGCGCGCGACCTCGCGTCGGTCAAGCGTGACGCGCTGCACGGGGCGGCCGACCGCGGCGCGGTCGTGTTCGCGGTCTGCGGCGGGCTCCAGCTGCTCGGCCACGGCTACGAGATGCCCGGCGAGCGGCTGCCGGGCGTCGGGCTCGTCGACCTCGACACCCGCCGCGAGCCGGGCGAGCGGCTGCTCGGCAACATCGCGATCGCGCTCGACCTCCCGGGCGGCCCCGCGACGCTCGCCGGCTTCGAGAACCACGCCGGACGCACCTACCTCGCCGCGGGGACGGCGCCGCTCGGGCGGGTGCTCAAGGGCAACGGCAACAACGGCTCCGACGGCACCGAAGGCGTGCGCGGCGGAGCGCACGGCACCGTGATCGGGACCTACATGCACGGGCCGCTGCTGCCGAAGAACACCGCTTTCGCGGACTGGCTGACCGCCACCGCGCTCGGCATAGCGCCGGCCGAGCTGCCGCCGCTCGACGACGCGCTCGAGGCGGCCGCACACGCGGAGGCCGCGCGCGCGGCGGGCATCTGATGCCGGCGTGAGCGCCGCCGCCGACGCTTCCGTCAACGGCGAGCACTGAGGAAGCGGCCCGCGAACCACCGGTCAACGCCGGTCGCCCCTCGAATCGGCGGCGTGAGCGGCGTTGACGGCGACTATCGCCGTCAACGCCGGTCGGCCGGGCGAAAATGGGCGCCGACCTGCGTTGACCGGTGGCGCCCGAGCCGCGTGACGCGAACTGGCAACCGGCCGTCGAGGGCGCGGTGTGGGCGCTAAGCGGGCGGCGCCGTCGACGCCCGCTCGACCAGCGACGGCGAGACGCGGACGCGGGCGCGGGAGCGGCCCCGGGGGCGGCCCGCAACCGCGGCGGCCAGCAGGCCGGCGGCCGCGGTCGCGACGTCGGGCGAACCCCAGTCGACGCTCGTGAGCTGCGGAGCGATCACGCGCGCGATCGGGTGGTCGTCGTACCCGGCGACGGAGAGGTCGCGCGGGATCTCCAGGCCCTCCGCCGCCGCGGCGACGTAGACGCCGCAGGCGATCGAGTCCGACAGGCAGAAGACCGCCGTCGGGCGGGGCTCCTGCGCCAGCAGCGCGGCGGCGTCGTCCGCGGCGGCCTCCATCGAGTGGCGCGAGTTGACGACCGTCGCCTCCAGCCCGAGCGCGGCGCACGTCTCCGCGACGACGAGCTCGGCCGGCCGGTCGGGAGTCGACGGGCGGCTCGGCGTGAGCACCGCGAGCCGCCGGTGGCCGAGCCGGTGCAGGTGCTCGAGCACCAGCCCGACGCCGGTGCGGTTGTCGAACAGGACCTCCCCGACGGTCGGCCCGGCGAGCGCGTCGCCGACCGTGACGATCGGCAGCACGTCGCCGATCTCCTCCCACGAGGCGTCCGAGGGGTCGAGCGGCGAGACCACGAGGCCGTCGACGAGCTGGTCGGCGAGCTGACGCGCCAGCATCCGCTCGCGGTCGGGCTCACCGCGTGCGTCGACGACGACCATGTGCAGGTCGTGGCGCCCCAGCTGGCGGCCGAGCGTCTCGATGAAGCGCTGCTCGCCGAGGTCCTCGAGCGAGCCGGACAGGACGCCGACCAGCCCGGTCCGCCCGCGGGCGAGCGCGCGCGCCACCGCGTTGCCGGTGTAGCCGAGGGCATCGGCCGCCTGCCGCACGCGCTCCTGCGTCTCGGGCGACGTGTGCACGCCCCGCATCGCGTACGACACGGCGGCGGGAGAGAGCCCGGTCGCGGCGGCGACATCCTTGATCGTGACGCGGCTCCGCGAGACCACCGGTAAACGGTATCGGCTGGCGGTACCCCGCACGCCACGGTCCGGTCGGACGTCCGGCCCGCGTCGACGGATGTTGCAAGCTCCGGTGCTTGGCAACGTCGGCTTGTCGCGCTACCGTTGAACCGGTTCAGTGAACCGATTCACCGACCATCCCAGCGCGTGACCGTCGACCTCCACCAGCACCTCTGGCCCGAGCCGTTCCTCGACGCCCTGCGCGCGCGCCGCAACCGCCCGCGCATCGACGGCTGGGAGCTGCTGCTCCCGGGCGAGCGCCGCTACGCGATCGACCCTGCGAAGCACGACCCCGAGGCACGCGCCGCGATCGCGGAGGCCGACGGCGACGAGCTCGTCTGCGTCGCGCCGTCGGCGGCGCTCGGTCTCGACCGGCTGCCGCCGGCCGCGGCCGCCGAGCTCGCCGCCGCGTGGCACGACGGCGCGCTCGCGCTGCCCCAGCCGTTCCGCGCCTGGGCGCTCGCCGGCATCCAGGAGCCCGACCCGCAGGCGCTGCGCGACGCGCTCGACCGCGGCGCGGTCGGGCTCGAGCTCGCGGCCGACGTGCTCGCCGCAGCCGGCGGGCTCGAGCGCGTCGCGCCGCTGCTCGAGGTGCTCGAGGTGGCGCGCGCGCCGCTGCTCGTCCACCCCGGGCCGGGCGGCCCGCACGACCCGCTGAACCGGCCGGCGTGGTGGACGCCGGTCGTGCCGTACGTCGCGCAGCTGCACGCGGCGTGGTGGGCCTGGGTCGACGGCGGCCGCGAGCGCTTCCCACACCTGTCGGTCTGCTTCGCCGCGCTCGCCGGCCTCGGCCCGCTGCACGGCGAGCGCCACCGCGCACGCGGCGGCGTCGGCGGGACGATCGACCCGCTCACGTTCGTCGAGACGTCGTCCTACGGCACGCAGGCGGTCGACGCCGTCGTTCGCGTGCTCGGGATCGACGTCGTCTGCCACGGCTCCGACCGTCCCTACGCGCAGCCGGCGCTGCCCGCCCTCGGCGACGCCGCGCAGCACGCGATCCGCACCCGCAATCCCGAGCGACTGCTCGCCCACCGCCTCGAGGAGGTGCCCGCATGATGCAGGGGTCCGCCGTCATCGATGGATTCGACCTGCCCGCGCGTCCGCTGGAGCGCCCGGAGCTGCTGCAACTGGTCGAGCACGTCGCCGCCCGCCCCCAGCTGTGGACGCCGCATCTCGAGACGACGGCGACCGAGCGCACGTACGCGGCGCTGCACCGCGACGCGATCGTCGACGTGTGGGCGATCTTCTGGCTGCCCGACAACGACACCGGCTGGCACGACCACGACACGTCCAGCGGTGCGGTGCGCGTGGTCGAGGGGGCGCTGGAAGAGCACGCGCTGCTCGTCGCGCGGCCGGAGCGCCGCAAGCGCCACGGCGCCGGCGCGGCGTTCGCGTTCGGCCCGTCGCACATCCACCGGCTCACGTGCGCCGAGGCGCGCGCCGTCTCGATCCACGCCTACTCGCCGCCGCTCTGGCGGCTCGGCCAGTACACGATCGACGACGAGGGCGCGCTGCACCGCGTGTCGGTGTCCTACGCGGACGAGCTGCGGCCGCTCGAGCCGACCGGCCTGGCCGTCGCGGCGTGAAGACGGACCTCGAGCAGATAGGCGACCATCGAGACCTCGCCTATGGGCGGGCGGCGTACGGGGCGGCTTCGAGCGCAGCGCCCGCGACCGGCTCGCCCAGCTGCAGCACGAGCCAGATCCGCTCCCGCCGGCGCAGCACGCCGGGCTGGGAGAGCGGATCGCCGTCGACGATCACCACGTCGGCGATCCGCCCGGGCTGCACCGTTCCGAGCTCGTCGCCGAGGCCGAGCGCCGAAGCGCCGGTCGCCGTCGCGGCCACCACGGCCTCGGTCGTCGGCAGGCCGTGGTGGACGAGCCGCTCGAGCTCGCGCGCGCTGTCGTAGAACGGGCTCCAGTCGTGCCCGAGCGCGATCTGCACGCCGGCTTCGCGGGCCGCCGTCAGCGTGCGGTCGGCCTGCTCGAGATTGTGCTGCGCGAGCTCCACCAGCAGGGGGCTCCAGGTGGCCGCCGCGCGGCCGCCGTCGCCATCGGCGCCGGCGACGCCGTAGAAGCACGAGAGCGTCGGCACGAGCACGAGTCCCTGCTGCGCCATCCGCTCGAGCAGGTCGGGCCGCTGGTTGAGGTACATGCCGTGCTCGATCGTGTCGACGCCTGCCTCGATCGCGATCTCCGTGCCGGCGAGGCCCTCCGCGTGCGCGGCGACTCGATAGCCGAGCCGGTGCGCCTCCTCGACCACCGTCGCGACCTCCGTACGGGTCATCTGGGCGGGATCGGGGTCCTCGAGCTCGACCGATCGCGCTCCCGTCGACATGAACTTGACGAAGTCCGCCCCGCGGCGGAGCTGCTCGCGCACGGCGCGGCGGACGTCGTCCGCGCCGTCGGCCTCGCGGTACATGCCGTCGAAGAACCGGCCACCCGGGCTCGTCGCCGAGATGATGCGCCCGCAGGTGAGCAGCCGCGGACCGCGGAACGCGCCGAGCCGCATCGCCTGCCGCGCCTCGACGACGACGCTTCCGTAGGAGCCGACGTCGCGCACGGTCGTGACGCCGCGCCGCAGCGCCTCGGTGAGGTGCGCCGCGACGACGTGCGCCGCCGTGCCGGGCAGCAGGGGCTCGGCCCCCTCGGCCGGCGCCGGCAGCTTGGCGAGGACGTGCGCGTGCGCGTCGACGAGCCCGGGCATCAGCGTGCGTCCCTCGAGGTCGATCGTCGCCGCGTCGTTGGGCCGCTCCGCCGCGGCATCACCGACCGCCTCGATGCGGCCGTCGCGCACGAGCACCGACGCGCGTTCGCGCGGCGCTGCGCCGGTGCCGTCCAGCAGGCGCGCGTTCGTCAGCCACAGCGGCGTCGCGCCCGCCGGAGGTGCTGCGAGGAGAGCGGGTAGGCGCGCGGGCACGCGACCCCTCCCTATGCCGGCCCGACGCCGGTCGCCGCCACCCGCCCGGTGAACACGCGGCGGCGGAAGGCGGCGGCCAGGGCGTCGGCGTCGGGGCCCAGCGGGCGCATCTGCTCCATCGGCGGGAACGTGGCGCGCACCTGGTCGGCCAGGTCGGCGAGCGCAGGCGGGACGGCTCGACCCGCCCCCTGCAGCGCGTGCGCGGCGAGCGCGGCCAGCACCGCGAGCGCCGCGTCGAGGCAGCGGCCGACCGCGTCGGCCCTGCGCCACGCGAGGAAGCTGAGCGCCGGCACGTCGTTCTGGCCGAAGCCGCCCAGCGACAGCAGCGTCGCGCCCGCGTATGCCCGGGCCTCCTCCGCCCACCCGGTCTGGACCATGTGGAGCGGCTTCATCGTCCACTCGTCCCGGGCCAGCAGCGGCGCCGTGGCCGGGTGCTGGAGCAGGTTGTCGGTGAGCCGCTGGCAGAGCTGGCACAGGTCGGCCCAGGCGATCCCGAGCGCGTCCGTCGCCGCCGGCGCGCGCGCGTTGTGGTAGCCGCCGTTCGAGAGCACCGCGCCGTGCGGGCGGCTGTCGTCGGGAGGCACGAAGACCGGGTTGTCGGTGACCGAGCGCAGCGAGACGGCCGCGGTCCGCTCGGCCTCGGCCTGAGCGCGGCGCGCCTTCCCGAGCACCCGCGGCAGTATGCGAAAGCTCACCGCCGCCTGGTGGGCCTGGCGTTCCTCCGAGCCGCCGGCAAGCAGCGCCCGCAGCGAGCGCAGGGCAGCGGTCTCGTCCTCGTCGCCCCACAGTGGCTCGAGATCCGCCGCGAACGCCTCGAGCGGCGCCCGGACGGCCTCGGCGGCGAGGGCGAAGACCGCCTCCGCCAGCGCCAGCCGCCCAGCGCCCGCGAGCGCGAGGTCGGCAATCAGCGCGGCGGCGCACGGCGACCCGTTGATCAGCGCCATCCGCTCCTTGGGCGTCAGGTCCATGCGCGCGCTCAGGTCGTAGAACAGCCGGCCCAGCGCCAGGATCTCCCCCGCGCCGCCGTTGCCCTGCGCGGGGACCGCGGGCAGCGGCTCGTCCAGGATCGCGGCGACGGCCTGCGCGAGCGTGCCGCGCACCGCCGCGTGGCCCTCGACGAAGTTGCTCAAGCGCGCCAGGAGGATCGCGCGCACCACGCGGTCGGGCAGCGGCTCGCCGAACGAGTGCGCGGTCCACAGCCGCGTGGGGCGACGAGCCTGCGCCTCGGGCGTGAGCGCCACCGCGGCACCGTCGCCCGGCCCCGTCGTCGTGCCGTAGATCAGCGCGCCCGGGTCCGCGGCCAACCGCGCCTCGACGAGCGCCGCGAACGCCGCGTGGGAGCGGTCCATCCGCGCCAGCGCGGGCGGCGCGATCTCGACCCCCTCGCCGTCCCAGGCCACGCGTCGAGCCGCCTCCAGCGAGATGTCCGCACGGTCGCTGACGAGAACGCTCACCGGCCGACCGTAACAAGCCGCTCCCATTCCACGTTGAGCGATCTGCCACCGCAGTTGCAATTAGGGCTACCGTTTGGACGCAATGGCGATGACGGGCGATGGCGGCAGCAGCCTGCGGCGCGGCCTGTCCGCGCTCGAGCTGCTCGCTAACGCCGACGGCCGCGACGACGCCGGGCTCGGCGTCGTGGACGTCGCCCGCCTGCTCGGCGTCGACAAGAGCCAGGCGTCGCGGACGCTGCGCGCCCTGGCCGACCACGGCCTCGCGGAGCGCGACCCCGCGAGCCGCGCATACCGCCTCGGCCCGCGGGTCTTCGCCTACGCGGCGCTCGTGTCGGAGCGCAGGCTGCTGCGAACGGCGCCACCGGTGCTCGAGCGGCTCGTGACCGCGCTCGGCGAGCGGGCGCACCTGAGCGTGCTCGACGGGCCGGCGGTCCTCACGCTGCTGTCGCACTCCGCTCGGCACACCGTGCAGGCGGCCGGGTGGGCGGGCCGAACCGTGCCGGCCTACTGCTCGGCCGCCGGCCGAGCGTTGCTGATCGATCACGAGCCCGCGGCGCTGCGCGCCCTGTTCGACGGGGTCGAGCTGGTGCCGCGCGGGCCCAGCACGGTCGGCAGCCTCGAGGCGCTGATCGAGCGCGTGCAGGAGGCCGCTGCGCGCGGCTACGCCGTCGTCGACCAGGAGCTGGAGGCCGGACTGGCCGCCGTCGCAGCTCCCGTGCGTCGCTTCGACGGCCGGATCGTCGCCGCGGTGAACGTGTCGGGGCCGTCGTTCCGGTTCGGCCCGCGACTCGTGGATGCGGGGCCCGTGGTGACGCGCGCCGCTCAGCAGTTGTCGGCCGGCCTACGCGAGGGACAGGTTGCAAAAGCAGCAACCCGAGTTGTACCGTAGGCGGATGAGCAGACTCCTCGACCGCCTGGCGCAAGGTCCCGTGATCTGCGCCGAGGGCTACCTCTTCGAGTTCGAGCGACGCGGATACCTGCAGGCCGGAGCCTTCGTGCCCGAGGTGGTGCTCGAGCACCCCGAGCTCGTCACGCAGCTGCACCGCGAGTTCGTCCACGCGGGCTCGGACGTCGTCGAGGCGTTCACCTACTACGCGCACCGCGAGAAGCTCCGCCTGATCGGAAAGGAGGACGCGCTCGAGGAGATCAACCGGCAGGCGCTTCGCATCGCGGCGGGCGTCGCGGAGGAGAGCGGCGCGCTGCTCGCCGGCGATGTCTGCAACACGAACGTCTACGACCCGAGCGACCCCGAGTCCGCGACGCACGTGCGGGCGATGTTCGAGGAGCAGGTCGGCTGGGCGGTCGACGCCGGCGTCGACTTCGTCATCGGCGAGACGTTCTCCTGGGCGCAAGAGGCGCTGATCGCGCTCGAGGTGATCGATCATGCGGGGCTGCCGGCGGTGATCACGCTCGCCGTCCACCGCGCGCCCGAGACCCGCGAGGGCTGGACGCCCGAGGACGCCTGCCGGCGCATCGAGGATGCGGGCGCGGCGGTCGTCGGGCTGAACTGCATCCGCGGGCCGCGCACGATGCTCCCGCTGATCGAGCGCGTCCGCGCGGCGTGCGACGGCCACGTGGCCGCGCTGCCGGTGCCGTACCGGACCACACCGGATGAGCCGAGCTTCCAGTCGCTGACCGACCCGGCGTGCGACTGCATCCCCGGCGATCGTCCGTTCCCGACGGCGCTCGACCCGTTCACCTGCAACCGCTACGAGCTCGGCGAGTTCGCGAAGGCGGCGAGCGAGCTGGGAGTCACCTACCTCGGCGTGTGCTGCGGCGCCGCTCCCCACCACATCCGCAGCGTCGCCGAGGCGCTCGGCCGGACGCCCGCCGCGAGCCGCTACAGCGCCGACATGAGCCGCCACGCGTTCCTCGGCTCCGACGCCACGCTGAAGACGGTCAACCAGGCCTACGCCGGCGAGCTCTGAGGGGCGAAGCCCCGGTTAAGCCCGGACCGAGGCGAAGCCGGTGACGAGGCCTCCGGCCGAGGCAGATTGTCCGGCATCCCCGTCAGAACGCGGTCCGGACGACCCGCGGAGCTAGAAGTTGACGCTGAGATACTGCACGTCGAGGTAGTCCTCGAGGCCGAGCCGTCCCCCCTCGCGAGCGTCGCCGGACCCCTTGACGCCGCCGAACGGCGCCTGGACCCATCCCAGCGCGCCGTCGTTGATCGCGACCATGCCGTACTCCAGCGCCTCGCCGACGCGGTGCGCGCGGCCCAGGTCGCGCGTGAACAGGTAGGCGGCGAGCCCGTAATCCGAGGCGTTGGCAAGCGCGATCGCGTCCGCCTCGTCGTCGAACGGGATCAGCGGCGCGACCGGCCCGAACGTCTCCTCGGTCGCGATCCGGGCGTCACGCGGGACGTCGGCCAGGATCGTCGGCGCATAGAAGCGCTCGGGATCGAGGCCGTCGACGGCGCCGCCGCCGCACAGCGCGCGCGCGCCGCGGGCGAGCGCGTCCTCGACGTGCGCGCCGGCCTTCGCGACGGCACGGGCGTCGATCAGCGGGCCAACGGTTACGTCCGGCTCGAGCCCGTCGCCGACGCGCACGGACCGCACCCGCTCGACGAGCAGTCCACTCAGGGCGTCGAGCGCCGGGCGTTCGACCAGGACGCGGTTGGCCGCGATGCAGGTCTGGCCGGCGTTCTGCAGCTTGGAGAACGTCAGCTTCTCCGCCGCCAGCTCGAGATCGGCGTCGGCGAACACGACGAACGGCGCGTGCCCGCCGAGCTCGAGGCTCGCCTTCTTCCCGCCCGCGGCGCAGCGCTGGGCCAGCATCCGCCCGACCGCCACGGAGCCGGTGAACGACAGCTGGCGGACCTCGGGGGCGCTCGTGAACGCCTCGCCGATCGCCGCGGGATCGCCGCACACGAGGTTCACCACGCCCGGCGGGAAGCCGGCCTCGTGGAGGATCTCGAACAGCAGGACCGCCGAGAGCGGCGTCTGCTCGGCCGGCTTGAGCACCACGGTGTTGCCGGCCGCCACCGCGGGCGCGAGCTTGCGCGTGATCATCGAGCTGGGGAAGTTCCACGGCGTGATGCAGGCCACGACCCCGCGCGGCCGGCGACGCACGTACAAGCGCTGCGACGGCGCGTTGGCGGCGAGGATCTCTCCCCACGGGCGGCGGATCTCCTCCGCGTACCAGAGCAGGAACTCGGCGCCCCAGCGCACCTCGCCCTCGGCCTCGTCGACGGGCTTGCCGGCCTCCAGCGTCAGTGCGCGCGCCAGCTCGCGGGCGCGCGCGAGCACCAGCTCGTAGGCGCGCCGCAGCGGCACGGCCCGCTCGTCGGGCGACGCCGCCGACCACGCCGGGAAGGCGGCGTGCGCCGCCGCGACGGCCTCGCGCGCCTGCTCGGCGGTCGCCGCCACGACTTCACCGACCGGCGCGCCGGTCGCGGGATCGGCGACGGTCAGGCGGTCAGCTCCGCCGCGCCAGCTTCCGCCGATGTAGAGACCGCTCGCGGCTTCGACCGCGCGCGGCGGGATTAGGGTGGGGTTGACCATGGCCACGTCGCCTGTTCGTTCGTGTAGCTTTGCGCGGGGTTCCGAGTTTGAAACGAGGGGAGTTGGGGGCTTTGGCCAAGGATGAGATCCAGCGACAGGTCGATGCTGTCAGAGCGGGGCGAAGCGAGCTCGAGAACCACATCATCGACGAGTATCGCGCCGGGTACATCGGCCGCCGCGAGTTCATGCGTCGCGGCGCCATCGTCGGGATGTCGCTGCCGCTGGTGAGCTTCCTCGCGAGCGCGTGCGGCAGCGGCGACAAGGAGCCGAGCACCGGCGGCAGCCCGTCCACCAAGGCGAACGTCTCGAAGGGGGGCACGCTCAGGACCGGCCTGCAGGCGCCGGGCAGCGACCTCGATCCGATCGTGGTCAACAACCAGGGCGCGCTCGCCGTGCTCAGCCAGTCGGGCGAGTTCCTGATCTTCTCCGACCGCGAGCTCAAGCCGATCCCGCGGCTGGCCGAGAGCTGGAAGCCGAACGCCGACGGCTCGAAGTGGACGTTCAAGATCCGCCAGGGCGTGAAGTTCCAGGACGGCAAGCCGATGACGGCGCAGGACGTCGCCGCGACCTTCAACCTGCACGCCGACCCCGACGCCGGCTCCAACGCGCTGTCGGCGTTCAAGGGCGTGCTGTCGAAGGGCGGCGCCCAGGCCACCGACGATTCGACGGTCGTGTTCGAGCTGGAAGCCCCGAACGGCAACTTCCCCTTCAACACGTCGTCGGACAACTACAACCTGATCATCCTTCCCAAGGGCTTCGACAACGAGAAGTGGTCGAAGACGTTCGCCGGCACCGGTCCGTGGAAGATGGAGAAGTACACGCCGAACGTCGGCGTGAACTACACGCGCAACCCGGACTACTGGGACAAGACGCGCCAGCCGCTCCCCGATCGCAACGAGCTCAAGTTCTACGAGAAGGAAGAGGCCGCGATCCTGGGCGTGCAGGGCGGCGAGGTGGACGTGCTGGCGCAGTTCTCGCCGGTCAACGGCAAGGCGCTGCTCACCGACCAGAACGTCCAGGTGATCGAGCTGCGCGCGTCGCAGCACCGTCAGCTGCACATGCGCACCGACAAGGAACCGTTCAACGACAAGCGCGTCCGTCAGGCCGTCGCCCTGCTGATCAATCGCGACAACGTCGTCAAGGGTCTGCTCGAGGGGAAGTCGGACTACGGCAACGACAGCCCGTTCGCCCCCGTCTATCCCTCGACCGACAAGTCGGTTCCCCAGCGCAAGCAGGACGTCGAGAAGGCCAAGGCGCTGCTCTCCGAGGCCGGCAAGAGCAACATCAGCGTCGAGCTGCGTGGCTGGAACGGGTTCGAGATGCCGCAGTACGCGCAGCTCGTGCAGAACGACCTCAAGGCCGCCGGCATCGGCGTCAAGCTCAACTTCACGGACGGCGGCACCTACTACGGCGACGCGGTGTTCGGCAAGTCGCCCTGGCTCGACTCCACGTTCGGCCTCACCGAGTACGGCCACCGCGGCGTGCCGAACGTGTTCCTCGACGCGCCGCTCAAGAGCGACGGCACGTGGAACGCCGCCCACTTCAAGAACAAGGACTACGACAAGCTCGTCAACGAGTACGTTGCGGCGCTCGACCTGCAGTCGCAGCGCACGGCGGCGAAGAAGATCCAGGAGATGCTGCTCGACGAGGTGCCGATCGTGTTCGCCTACTTCTACTTCTACCTGACGGCGACCAAGCCCGACATCGCCGGGGTCGACGTCTCGGCGATGGGCCACGTCGACGTCTCCCAGGCGGGCACGAAGGCCTGAGTCACGGGCAACGTCGCCGGAGGGAGAGTCAGCCATCGCCCGTTTCCTGGCAAGGCGCGCCGCTCTCGGTGTCATCACGCTCCTGCTGCTGAGCGTCGTCGTGTTCCTCGCGGCCCAGGTGCTGCCCGGCGACGTCGCCCGTCGGGTGCTGGGCCCGTTCGCCGATCAGGCGTCGGTCGACGCGCTCAACCACGAGCTCGGCACCGACCGCCCGCTCATCACCCAGTACTGGGACTGGATCTCGCACTTCCTGACCGGCGATCTGGGCGAGTCGATCCGCAACCGACCTGTGTCGGACGTGCTGTTCGACCCCATGGTGGCATCGGCCAAGCTGGCGCTGCTGGCGTTCATCATCGTCGTGCCGCTCGCCATCGTCGGCGGCGTCGTGGCGGCGATGAACGAGGGGACGTTCCGCGACCGCCTGATCTCGGTCGGCGGCCTGTCGGCCACCGCGATCCCCGAGTTCGTCTGGGCGGTGCTGTTCATCCTGATCTTCGCACTGGGCCTGGGGCTGTTCCCGACCACCGCACAGCCGCCGGACGGCGCGAGCATCTTCACGCAGCTCAAGTACCTGCTGCTGCCGTCGTTGTGCCTTGTCTGCACGCTGTTCGGCTACATCGCGCGGATGGCGCGTGCGGGCACGATCGAGGCGCTCGACGCGGACTACACGCGCACGGCCATCCTGAAGGGGCTGCCCCAGCGCACGGTGATCCGCCGCCACGTGCTGCGCAACTCGCTGCTGCCGACGATCGCCGTGGTCGCGACGCAGGCCGGCTACCTGATCGGCGGACTGGTGATCATCGAGACGATCTTCAACTACCAGGGGATCGGCCAGACGCTGGCCCGGGCCGCGACACAGAAGGACATCCCGGTGCTCCAGAGCGGCGTGCTGCTCGTCGGAATCGTCTACCTGGTCGCCACGCTGATCGCCGACATCCTCTACTCCGTCCTGAACCCGCGCGTCCGCCTGGGGGCCGCCGAATGACCGCTCCGGGCCAGCCCGCTCCCGCCGGCGCAACCGAGATCGGGACCGCGAGCCCGGCGGCCGTCGGCGCCCACGCGGCCGACGCTCGGGTCGCCACGAAGGAGCGCCTCGCGCTGCTCAGGCGCTCCAAGTCGTTCATCGCCGGAAGCATCATCGTCGGGTTCTGGGTGCTGTGCGCGATCTTCGGCGAGCTGGTCGTGCCGAAGGACCCGCTGGCCTCGGATCCGATCAACGACCTGATCAGCCCGTCCGGGGACAACTGGTTCGGCACGGACAAGCTGGGCCGCGATGTCTTCTCGCGCGTCATCACGGGCGCGCGCGACATCCTCATCGTCGCGCCGCTGGCGACCATCCTTGCCACCGTCCTCGGGACCGCGCTGGGCCTCGTGACGGGCTATTTCCGCGGTCTCGTCGACGATGTTCTGAGCCGGATCATCGAGGCGTTCCTGGCGCTGCCGGTGATCATCATGGGCCTGCTGGTCGCCGTCGCGCTCGGCCCCTCCAAGACCACCCTGATCATCACGATCGGGGTCCTCTTCGCTCCGATCATCTCGCGCACGGTACGCGCCGCCGTACTCACGGAGCGCGAGCTCGAGTACGTCGCCGCGGCTCGATTGCGCAACGAGCGCACGCCGTATGTCCTGTTCGGCGAGATCCTGCCCAACGTGATGGGGCCGATCATCGTGGAGTTCACGGTCCGGCTCGGCTACGCGATCTTCGTCGCCGCGGGTCTGTCCTTCCTCGGCTTTGGCATCCCCGCCCCAGCGCCTGACTGGGGCCTCCAGGTGGCGGACAACTACGGCGTGATCTCCGGCGGCTTCTGGTGGCCCGTCCTGTTTCCCAGCCTGGCGATCGCCACGCTCGTCATCGGCGTCAACCTGATCGCCGACGGCGTGGCTTCGGCCTTCGAGCGATGACCCAGACGACCTCCGACAGCACCGTCGCGGCGCCGGCCGCCCTCGAGCTCATCGATCTGGAGGTCGCCTACCGCGTGCGCGGCATCTGGCGAGCGGTGCTGCGCGGCGTGTCGTTCACGATCGCCGAGGGCGAGTCCTACGGGCTCGTGGGCGAATCCGGCTGCGGCAAGTCGACCGCGGCGTACGCCGTCCTGGGTTACCTGCCGCGCAACGGTCGCATCTCGAGCGGCTCGGTGAACGTGGCCGGACAGGACCTGGCGGACCTGAGCGAGGCCCAGGTGCGCGAGCTGCGCGCCTCCGAGGTCTCGATGGTCTACCAGAACCCCGGCGGAGCGCTGAACCCGACGATCCGCATCGGTGACCAGGTGGCCGAGGTGTTCGTCATCGCCGGCACCGACCCCAAGGAGGCGCATCAGCGGGCCAGGGACATGCTGGCCAAGGTGCAGATCTCCGACCCCGACAGCGTCATGCGGCGTTATCCGCACCAGCTCTCGGGCGGCATGCAGCAACGCGTGGTGATCGCGATGGCGCTGGCCAAGGACCCCTCGCTGCTGATCCTCGACGAGCCGACCACCGGGCTGGACGCCACGGTCGAGGCCGAGGTGCTCGACCTGGTCTCGGAGCTGCGCAAGGAGTTCAACTCCAGCGTCCTGTTCATCAGCCACAACCTCGACGTGATCGCGAAGATGTGCGACCGCGTGGGCGTTCTCTATGCGGGGCGGCTCGTCGAGGAGGGGAACGTCGGCGACGTCTTCCACGACCCGCGGCATCCCTACTCGGTTGGCCTGCTGCGCTGTCTCCCGCGCGGCGGCGTGCGCAAGGACAAGCAGCGGCTCGACACGATCCCCGGCTTCCTGCCGCAGCTCGGCGCGGACCTCCCGGCTTGCGTCTACGTCGATCGCTGCGGCCTTGCGCAGGAGATCTGCTCGCAGGAGGAGCCGCCGTTCCACGACCTCGGGAACGGCCGCCACAGCCGCTGCCACTTCTGGGACCGGGCGCACGAGCTGCCGCGCGCGACGCCGGCCTCGGCGGCGTTCACGCCGGTCGACCAGAGCGCCGAGCCGGTGATCCGCGCGGAGAGCCTGAACAAGACGTTCCGGCAGGAGGGCAACGACATCCGGGCGGTGGACGACCTCAACTTCGTCCTGCGCCCGGGCGAGACGCTGGGCCTGGTCGGCGAGTCCGGCAGCGGCAAGACGACGCTCGCGCGGACGCTGCTCGGGCTGATCTCGGCCGACGAGGGGTCGATCATCGAGCTCGACGGCGTACCGCTCGAGAAGAAGATCACCAAGCGCGGGCGCGACGACGTGCGCGCGCTGCAGATCGTCTTCCAGAACCCGGACTCCGCTCTCAACCGCCGGTTCTCGGTGCAGCGCATCCTCGGCCGTGCGCTGCAGAAGCTGCGCGGCGACACCGGCGGCGACCGCGAGGAGCACCTGCGCGAGCTCGCGCACTCGGTCCGTTTCGACACGCGGCTGATCCACTCCCGCCCGGCGCAGCTGTCCGGGGGGCTCAAGCAGCGCGTGGCGATCGCGCGCGCGTTCGCCGGCGAGCCGCGCGTGGTCGTCTGCGACGAGCCGACCTCGGCGCTCGACGTCTCGGTGCAGGCCGCGATCCTCAACCTCTTGGCGGAACTGCAGGCGGACAAGGGCGTCACGTACCTCTTCATCTCGCACGACCTCGGCGTGGTGCGCTACCTGTCCGACCGCATCGCGGTGCTCTACCTCGGGCGGCTGATGGAGCTCGGCGACGCCGAGACCGTGTTCACGGCCCCACACCATCCCTACACGGAGGCGCTGCTGTCCTCGATCCCGCAGGTGGACGGCGAGGAGCGCGAGCGCATCCGCCTCCACGGCGAGATCCCCAGCCACTCCAACCCGCCGTCGGGCTGCGTGTTCCACACGCGCTGCCCGCGCTACATCGGCGACGTCTGCTGGCAGCAGGAGCCCGAGCTCAAGGAGGTGGAGCCCGGCCACTTCTGGCGCTGCCACTACTCGGTCGAGGAGCTGCGCGAGCTGCAGCAGATCGCGCCCGAGGAGCGGCCCGCCCGCGGGCCGCAGGAGCCGGCCGCCCGCAGCCGCGAGCAGGCCCGGGGCACTCGCGCGGAGGCCGACAGCGCGCCGGCCGGCGACCGGCCGCCCGAAGACGACCGCGCGCCGGCGCCCGAGCAGCCGCCGCCCGGGACGCCGCCCGTCAGCGAGCGCCCGCCGGACGTCGAGGGGACGCCCGGAGCGCGCCCGCCGGGGGACGAGCGCTGAAGGTCCGCGCCGCCGTCCTCGAGCGCGTGGGCGCGCCGCTCGAGGTGACCGCGCTCGAGCTCGCGCCGCCCGAAGCCGGGGAGGTCCTCGTCCGCCTGCGCGCGAGCGGCGTCTGCCACTCCGACCTCAACGCGATCGACGGCACCGCGCCGACCCGGTGCCCCGCCGTGCTCGGCCACGAGGGGGCGGGCGTGGTGGAGCAGGTCGGCGACGGCGTCCGCGGGCTCGATCCCGGCACCCCGGTCGTGCTCTCGTGGCTGCCGGCGTGCGGACGCTGCGAGGAGTGCCTGCGCGAGCTCGGGCACCTGTGCAGCACGGCGTGGGAGGGAATGGCGTCGGGCGGCCTGCTCGACGGCCGGCCGCGGCTCTCGCGCGCCGGCGAGCCGGTCTACCACTACTCGTTCCTATCCTCGTTCGCCGAGCGCGCGGTCGTGCCGGCGCCCTGCTGCATCCCGATCCCCCACGACGTTCCCTTCGAGATCGCCGCCCTCGTGGGTTGCGCGATCACCACCGGAACGGGCGCGGTGTGGCGGACGGCGGCCGTTCGGCCGGCCGACCGCGTGTGCGTGATCGGCTGCGGCGGCGTCGGGATGAGCGCCGTGATGGGCGCCGCCGCGGTCGGGGCCGACCCGATCGTCGCCGTGGACCTCCTCGACGAGAAGCTCGAGGCCGCGCTCTCGCTCGGCGCGACTCACGCGGTCCGGTGGGCGGGCAGCGCCGAGGCGACGGCCGAGCGCGTGCGCGCGGTCTCGGGCGGCGGCGTCGATTACGCGTTCGAGGCGACGGGACGCACGGAGGCCGGGCTCGCCGCGTTCCTCTGCACCCGGGCGCGCGGCGCCGCGGTGCTGATCGGCATCCCGGCGGCCGACGCCGTGCTCGCGCTGCCGGCGCTGCCGATCCCGCGGCTCGAACGGCGCGTGCTCGGGTCGCTGTACGGCTCGGCGAGGCCCGAGCGGGACTTCCCTGCGCTGCTCGCGCTCTACCGGCGCGGGCGGCTGCCGCTCGATCGGCTGATGGCGCGGCGACTTCCGCTGGAGGCGGTGGAGGAGGCGTTCGAGCTCCTGCGCGCGGGTACCGCGGGGCGCGTGGTCCTGGACATGAACGGAGGACGGTCGTGACGGACAGCCTCGACGGGCGCATCGGCGAGGCCTGGGCCGGCGACGCGCCGAACGGATGCCACGTCAACCTCGTCCTCGCCCGGCGCGGCTCCGCCACCGCCGCGGCGGCCGTCGGCGCCCTCGCGGCGCCCAGTCGCGGTCACACCCCGTCGCTCGTTTGCCTGGGTCCCGGGACGGTGGTCCACCCGCTCACGATCTTCGTCAACAAGACCACGATCGATTCCGACGCGATCGGGCGCATGACGTGGGGCGCCGGGCAGCTCGGCGTCGGCCAGGGCGTCCTCGACGCCGTCGCCGACGGGCTGCTGGACGCGCGCGAGGTGCCCGAGATCACCGTGCTCGCAGTGGTCTGGATCGATCCGGCCGCGAGCGCGGAGACCGCGCTGCGGCGCGCGTGCCGGGAGGCGACGCGATCCGCGATCGCCGACGCGCTCGAGCCGGCCACGGTCGAGGCGGTGCGCGCGCTCGTCGAGCGCCGCCACAGCGTGGCGAACGGCTACTACTCCGGTGACTGACCTGCGCATCGCCGCGGTCGAGGTTCGCCGCTACGCGGTCGACCTCGACCCGCCGTTCAGCGCCGCATGGGACCCGGTTCCTCGCGGGCGGATCGAGGCGAGCCTCGTGATCGTCCGCTCGGAGGACGGGCTCGAGGGCTACGCGAGCGGCGACGCGCTGCCCGACGCCGCGCTCCTCGAGCGCCTGCTCGTGGGGCTCGACCCGCGCCGCACGGAGGTCGTCCGCGAGATCTGCGAGACGGTCGACCTGCACGGTGGCCGGCCGTGGACCGCCGAGGTCGCGACCTGGGACCTCGTCGGCCGAGCGGTGGGCGAGCCGCTGTGGCGGCTGCTCGGCGGCCGCGGCGAGCGGCTGCTCGCGTACGCGTCGAGCGGCGAGCTGGTCGATCCCGCGGAACGCGCGCGGCGGGTCGTGGCGCTGCGCGACGCCGGCGTCCGGGCGGTCAAGATCCGCTTCCATCACTCCGACTGGCGCGACGACGTCGAGGTCGTCGAGCGGGTGCGCGACGCAGTCGGCCGGGACGTCGAGCTGATGGTCGACGCCAACCATGGCTGGCGGATGGCGGGCGATCGAACCCCCCGCTGGGACGTGGCGACGGCGACGCAGTGCGCACGGGCACTCGAGCCGCTCGGCGTCCACTGGCTGGAGGAGCCGCTGCGCACCGACGACGTCGCCGGCTACGCCACGCTCAAGCGCCGCACGTCGCTGCGGATCGCGGCCGGGGAGATGGTGCGCGGGCTGTCCGAGGCGCGCGACCTGGTGCTGCACGGCGGCGTCGACGTGATCCAGCCCGACGTCGTGCTGGCGGGCGGCATCGGGGGCTGCCGGCGGATCGCCGGGCTGGCGGACCTGTGCGGCCGCGCGTTCTCCCCGCACACGTGGACGAACGGGCTCGGGCTGCTCGCCAACCTCCATCTCGCGCTCGCCGTCTCGACGTGCCCGTACGTCGAGGTGCCCTACGATCCGCCGGCCTGGACGCCGGCGCGGCGCGACTGGCTGCTGGGCGGCCCGGTGGTCGAGATAGCCGGCGACGGCACGGTCGCTCCGCCGCCCGGTCCCGGCCTCGGCGTCGTGCCGGACCTCGACGCGCTCGAGGCGCACCGCGTGGCATGAGGATCCGTGCCGCCGTCCTGCGCGAGTACGGCGCGCCGCTCGAGGTCGGCGAGCTCGAGCTGGACCCGCCGCGGCCAGGCGAGGTGCTCGTCCGCATCGCCGCCGCGGGCGTCTGCCACTCCGACCTGCACCTGGCCGACGGCCATCTCGGGAACGGTCGGCATCCGATCGTCCTGGGGCACGAGGGCGCCGGCGTCGTGGAGACGGTCGGCGACGGCGTCGCGCACGTCGCCCCGGGCGAGCCGGTCGCGTTCTGCCTCGTGCCCCCGTGCGGCACGTGCCCGGCGTGCGCGGCCGGCCGGCGCAACCTGTGCGAGCCCGCGGCGGCGGCAGCGTGGGCGGGGACGCTGCTCGACGGCACCTCGCGGCTGCGCTTCCCCGACGGACGGCCGGTGCAGCACTTCAACTTCGTCTCCTGCTTCGCCGAGCGCTGCGTCGTACCCGCCGCCTCCGCCGTCCCGATCCCCGCCGCGCTGCCGCTCTGGGAGGCCGCGCTGCTGGGCTGCGGCGTGGTGACCGCGGTAGGCGCCGTGCGCAACGCGGCACGGGTCGCGCTCGGCGAGACCGTCTGCGTCATCGGCTGCGGCGGCGTGGGGCTCCAGCTCGTGGCCGCCGCCCGGCTGGCGGGCGCCGGACGCGTCATCGCCGTGGAGCGCGACGCGGCAAAGCTCGAGCTGGCGCTCGCGCGCGGCGCGAGCCACGCCGTGGCGGCAGGCGGCGACGCCGACCCCGTCGCCGGCGTCCTGGCCGTCGCGCCTGGCGGCGTCGATCACGCCTTCGAGGCGGTCGGCTCGCCGGCGACCATCCGACTGGCCTGGGACGTGCTGCGCCCGGGCGCCACGGCGACGGTCGTCGGCATCGCACCGGCGGGCGTCGACATCGCCCTCCCGGCGCTGGAGCTGCTGTCGGAGAAGGGCATCCGCGGGAGCTACTACGGCTCGGGCGACGCGGCCGCGTTGCTCGCCTCGATGGCGGAGATGACCGCGGCGGGCCGCTTCCCGGTCGCCGACGTCGTCACCCACGTGACGGACCTGGACGGCATCGAGACCGCCTTCGCCCGCCTGCGCTCGGGCGAGGGGGCGCGGACGGTCGCGGTCGTCGATCCGGCGCTGGCCGGCCATCCCGAGCGGCCATGACGTCCCAGCTGAGCCGCCTCGAGCGGCGCGTCGCCGAAGAGGTCGCGCGCCGCCGCGACGACCTCACGAGCCTGCTGTGCGATCTGGTCGCGTTCGACACGCGCGCGCCCGACCCCGACTACACCCCGCGCGACGAGG
>Ga0307415_100000179_pt1 | contig 28329 bp, 22 predicted proteins | sample DK1Cmetagenome_FD_204524 | JGI IMG/M metagenome (GOLD analysis project Ga0307415, IMG submission 204524) | Maize rhizosphere microbial communities from greenhouse at UC Davis, California, United States - DK15-C-2 | ecosystem: Host-associated > Plants > Roots > Rhizosphere > Soil | place: USA... | reverse complement strand
AGTCGATCCGGATCCGCGTGGTCGGGCGGGTCGACGACCTGCCCGAACGCGTGCGGCGCTCGATCGAAGCGGTGGAGACGGCGACGGCGCAGAACGACGGACTCCGGCTCAACATCGCGGTCGGCTATAGCGGGCGCGACGAGCTCGTGGACGCGAGCCGCGCGCTGGTTCGCCACCTGGTGGCCGAAGGTGTTTCGCCGGTAACCATGGCCGAGCACATCACGGGCGAGGCGCTCGCGCGCCATCTCTACACCGCCGGCGACCCGGACCCTGACCTCATCATCCGCACGAGCGGCGAGGCACGCCTGAGCGGCTTCCTGCCCTGGCAGGGTGTGCATAGCGAGCTCTACTTCACGGATGTCTACTGGCCCGCGTTTCGCGAGCTCGATTTCTTGCGCGCGCTGCGCAGCTACCAGCAGCGCCATCGGCGTTTCGGGCGCTGAGCCGTAGACGGACCGGACGGGCGGTCGAGTGGGACGGCCCCGGCCCGAGCGGGCCGGGGCTCGTCTCCAAACGAAGGTGGCTTACGGGCTTCCCACGGTCGCCCACCAGGCGTCAGCGGACGGCTTCGTGGCATCCGACTTGATGTAGAGCGAGCCGAAGCGGTTCCCGATCGCCGTGAGGCCGAGATAATCGCCGGGGAAGAATCGTCCGCCCGGGGTCGGGAAATTCTCCGTGTCGAAGCCCCCGTCGATGTGGGTCTCCGACCAGCTTGCCGGAGCGCTACAGCTCGCGTGGCAATGGAGGAGCCAGTGGTCGGTCGGGAGGCCGGCAGCCGGCGTGTTGTTACGGAAGTCGTAGAAGGACACGCCGACCGTCCCGTCCGCCGCCACGTGCACCGAAGGCAGGAAACCGGACGTTCCCTGCGAGTTCAGGTTGAGCTTGACGGTCGGACTCCAGGTCGCTCCTCCATCCGTGGACATCGTGAAGGCAACGCCGCTGAGGCCGCTGCTGAAGCGGCCGTCCTGCCAGACGACGTAGAGGTTGCCGTTGGACGGATCGACAGCGACGTCTGGGTTGAAGTCTTGGCTGCGTACGATCTGGCCCGTGTCCGGATCGCGTACCGTGACGCCAACCAACCGATCGATGATCTTCGCGCCGGACCAGCTGGCGCCCTTGTCGCTCGAGCGGATGAAGGCGACGTTCTGGCCGCGTGTCTTGGCCACGTTCTTGAAATTGAAGATCACGTTGAAGAAGTCGAGCACGTCGCCGTTGGGAAGGACGGCGATCTGGTTACCGATCGTCTGGTTGATCTCACCAGGGTCGTAGATGATTCGCGCCGGCTCCCAGCTCCGGCCCCCGTTCGTCGTGCGCGAGAACCAGGTCGGGCCCCGCGAGCCGATGGCGTGGAGAAAGACCTGCACCGGATCCGCGTTCTCGTCGGCGATCTCGAGCCGATCCCAGACCGCGTAGGCGTAGTTCGAGTCGGTGGGGTCGGCGGTGAGCGATTCCTTGTCGTTCAAGACGTTCGGCCCCTTGTCGGTCCTGAGCGCGATCGGGTTCCCCCACGACGTGCCGCCGTTCTTCGACTTCGAGACGAGGATGGCGCTGTTGGGGAAGCCGGCAGCGGTGATGCCGCCGTTCGCGGACAGGCTGATGTGGTAAAGGTCGCCGTTGGGGGCGAAGGAGAGCCACGGGTCCGACGCGCGGAGATACGCGCTGTTCCCCGAGCAGACCGACAGCTTCGGGATAACGACTGAGCTCCACGACTGGCCGCCGTCCTTGCTCACGCCCGCGACAAGCCCTCGCGCGCCGCCGTCGGACCAACGGTCCTGCTGCCAGGTACCGACGATGTTGTTCGCGTCGGTCGGGTTCACATCGACCCAAGGCTCGACCTCGGTGTTGGCGAAGTTCGTGCCGGTTTGCCCCGAGTCCGCCGTGCACGATGCGAACGGGCTCGCGCCCGAGACCTGTATCGGCGTCGAGGCAGTGAAGACGTCGGCCCACGCTGCGGCTGCGGCGAGCGCGCCCGCGACGGCGAGGAGTCCGACGAGAAGAAGAAGTCTCTTTGCTGGCATCGCAAAACCTCCCCCGTTTGGATTGCTCCCGGCACGAGGCTACGCCTCCTCCAGGCTCAGCGCAACGGCCTGGGTCGAAGCCGATCCGCCAGGCCGCAGCCCAAAATCGGTGGCCGCCAGCGCCGCACTGACGCGGGCGCTACCGGAACCGCGGAGCGCAAGACCCTCGGCCGAAGAGTGCAGGGGCGACACAGGATGAGGAAGGTCGCGCTAGCCTCCAGGGCGCGAGCAAGATGAATAGGAGGGATGAGACACTGATGAAGCCTCACGCCGGAGACAAGATCGTCGTCGAGTCCGAAAAGGTGGCGCAGCCGAGCCGGGCAGGAGTGATCGAGGAGGTGCTCCAGGAAGATCCCCCGCGCGTCCGCGTCCGCTGGGAGGACGGGCACACGAGCATCCTGACCCCGTCCGCTGGCGCCGCGAGAGTTATTCGCGGGAAGGCTCGAGCTAAGGCGTAGCCGTCCCGATTCGGACGACCGCAAGCGCGCCATCGAGAGAGGGAGCCAAGATCCGATGGATCCTGCCCTCTCGCTCCTACAGCGGTTGATCGTCGAAGCTCAGGTGGCAAAGCGAGAAGTCGCGACAGCCGGGCGGCGAGCGCCCACCGCCCGGAGCGCTGCGTCGAGAATCTCGATGCCGAGATCGATCTCCTCCTCGCTGATCGTGAGCGGCGGCGCCATACGGAAGCAGTTCGCGCTCGACCCTGCGCGCACGATGTTCATGGAGAGGCCGCGGCGCAGGCACTCCTCGGTCACTGCGGCGCCGAGCGCGTTCGCCGGGCGGCGGCTCGTGCGCTCCTCGACCAACTCCAGCCCGACGAGGAGTCCGCGGCCACGCACGTCGCCGATCTGCTCGTGCTCCGTTTGGAGCTCGCCCAGCCGCCCGAGGAGGTAGTCGCCCCGCTGCCGCGCTTGTCCGACCAGGCCCTCCTCCTCGATCACGTCGAGCACCGCGAGCCCGGCGGCTGCTGGAAGGGGGTCGGAGACGTGCGAGGTGACGTGGAGGAAGCCTTTCCTGACGCAGTCCTCCTCGATCGCACCCGACGTGATCGTGGCGGCCAGTGGAAATCCGCCGCCCAGCGTCTTCGAGACCGCAACGAGGTCGGGGACGACTCCGTCGTGCTCGAATCCGAACATCATTCCCAGCCGCCCGAAGCCGGTCTGGGCCTCGTCGAGGACGAGCAGCATCCCCCTCTCGTCGCAGAGCTCGCGCGCACGCCTGAAGTAGCCGTCCGGTGGCACGATGATGCCGCCCGCAGAGAGGACGGGTTCGGCGACGAAGGCGCAGAGAGAGCCGACTGATTGCTCGTCGAGGAGTTCGAAGCCCACCTCGAGACACGTGCAGTCACAGGCGCCGTCACAGTGGCGAACAGGGCAGCGGTAGGCGTAGGGAGCCGGGACGGCGAACGCTCCGGGGAGGAGCGGTCCGTAGCCGGCATGCGCCATCGAGAAGTTGACCGACGCGATGCCGGCCAAGAGGCCGTGGAAGCTGCGCGTGAGGCCGACAAGCTCGAAGCGGCCCGTGTGCATCTTGGCCAAGCTTGAGCGCCACCTCGTTCGCCTCCGAGCCGGTGTTGAGGAGGACGACCTTCTCAAGCGGCGGCGGGAAGAGCGCGGCGAGGCGCTCCGCGAGCGCGAGCACAGGCTCGGAGAGCATCCACGAGTTCAGGTGGACGACTTCGTCGAGCGCCCGTTCCACTGCGGCCCCGATGCGCGGGTGGTTGTGCCCCAGCGTCGAGCAGATCTGCCCAGAAGTGAAGTCGAGAATGCGCCGACCCTCGGTCGTCTCGATCCAGGCGCCTTCCGCGCGAGCGACGACGAACGGAGCGAAGCCGCCGGCGTAGCGGATCAGATTGCAGCCGGTCGCTCCCGCGGGCTGTGATCCTCCTCGACACGACGATCCTCGTCTACGCGGTGGGGAGCGAGCATGGCGCGCGCGACCCGAGCCGGCGTTTGCTCGAAGCGATCGGGGCGGGTCGGGTCGCGGCGACGACGACCGTCGAAGTGATCCAGGAGTTCGTCCGCGTCTACGCGAGGAGGCGGGCGCGCGCGGCCGCCGTCGAACTTGCCCGGCGCTATGTCACCCTGCTCACCCCGCTGCTTGTCGCCGGAGAGCACGAGCTCGACCACGGCCTCGAGCTCTTCGAGAGCCAGGCGGAGCTCGGCGCATTCGACGCAGTTCTTGCGGCCACCGCGCTCTCGCACGGGGCCGACGCTCTCGTGTCGGCAGATCAGTCGTTCGCAAGCGTGCCGGGGCTCGCGCACGTCGCGCCTGGGTCGGACGCTTTCGAGTTCGCTCCTGGCCACGTGAGCGCGGCGGGCGCGCTATCGCTCTGACTGACGAGGGGCGTTCTCGCGCGCGAGAACACGGAGAACTTCGTCCCCGTAGCGCTCGAGCTTCGCCGGTCCGACACCGGGGAGCTTGGCGAGCTCCGCCAGCGTCTTGGGATACCCGGCGGCGATCTTCTGGAGCGTCGAGTCGTGGAAGATGACGAATGCCGGGACCGCGTCCGCGCGCGCCCGCTCGAGGCGCCACGCGCGCAAGGCCGAGAAGGCCGGGGAAGGCTCCCCGTTCGTCGGGGCGGCAGGCTCGCCCGCGAGCCACTCGACGCCCACGGACTCGGCAGATCGCTCAACACCAAGCTCCGCGAGAAAGCGGCTCGGCTCGGACGCCGCACACCACGTGATGTGAAGACGCCATTTCGCCCGAGTGAGGCCGACGTAGAGAAGCCGCCGCTCCTCGGCGAGCGCTTCCCGTGTCCGGGCGCGCTTGAACGGGAGCAAGCCTTCCTCCAGGCGCGGAAGAAAGACGACCTCGAACTCCAGGCCCTTCGCGCGGTGGTAGGTCAGGAGATTGACGCCGCGGCCCTGCGACTCGGCTCCGAAGCGCTCGTCGAGGTCGGCGAGGAAGTCCGCGACGGTACACGTGCCGTCGTCGAACTCCTCCGCGAGACGCACGAGGCGCCCGAGGTCGCTCTGCCGCGTCATTTCCTCTTCGCCGAGTCCGTCCGGGGGAACGGCAAGCAGACCCTGCGCCTGCGCGGTGGCCCGAACTGTCTCGGCCGCGGGGGCCCCGGCCGACCGCCCCAGCACCCGGAGCATCTGCCGCGCGGCCGGACGCGAGAGGAACGCGCCGCCCCGCACCTGATACGGAATCCCGGCGCGCGACAACGCTTCTTCGAAGTCCTCGGACTGGGAGTTGATCCGGTAGAGCACGGCCATCTGCTCGAAGGCGAGGCCGTCGCCATGCAAGGCCCCTACCTCTCGGACGAGAGCCGCGACCTCACTTGCAAGATCCGGATGTGTTCGCGCGATGGGCTCAGGCCCGGCGGGCCGCACGGGCGTGAGGACCTTGCGCGCGCCGCCGAGCTTCGGGACGAGCCGGTTCGCGAAGGCGAGGATCTCCGGGGTCGAGCGGTAGTTCTCCTCTAGACGTACGACCGCCGCGTCCGGGAAGCGGCGCGGCACCGCCAGCAGGTACTCGGGCGTCGCGCCGGTGAAAGAGTAGATCGATTGGTAATCGTCGCCGACGACGCAGAGGTCTCTCCGCTCGCCGAGCCACTGCTCCAACAGCGTCTGCTGGAGCAGGTTCACGTCTTGGTACTCGTCCACGGTGAACGCCCGGTACCGCTCCCGGAAGGTCTCGACCGCGGACCGATCCTCGTCGAAGAGCCGGATCGCGAGCTCGAGCAGGTCCTCGAAATCGATGCGGCGCTGCGCTTCCTTCCGCCGCTCGTACTGGTGGAAGACCTTGACCATCAGGTCGGGGGGAATGGGCGGCTCGTGGTCGCCCAGCCCATCGAGGTAGCTCTCCGGCGTGAGGCGACGGTTCTTCGCCCACTCGACCTCGGTCGCCAGGTCGCCGACCGGACGGAACCGGAACGCGCGCGGCAAGGAGTTGGCGCTCTGCTTGAGGATCAGCGCCTTCGAGGGGAGGACGTCGCCTACACCGTCGCCCGCGAAGTAATGCAGCTGAGCGAGGGCGGCGGCGTGGAACGTCCGCGCGGCGATGCCGACGACGCCGAGCCGGCTGAGCCGGTCGCGCATTTCACCGGCGGCCTTGTCGGTGAAGGTCACCGCCAGAATCGCCGAGGCCGGGAACGCCGCGCTCGCGACCTGGTTCGCGATCCGCCGCGTGATCGTCGTCGTCTTGCCGGATCCGGCGCCGGCAAGGATGCAGACGGGACCGCTTACAGCCTCGACGGCTCGTCGCTGCTCGACGTTCAGACCGGCGAAGACCCCGTTCGCGTCCACCGAGAGAGACTAGGAGACGCCCCGGCGGGCTTCAAACGCCTCGGCGACCTTCGGTACGGAGATGCGCGCGACTATCCCTTTCGCTAGACCGCTCACGCACGATCTGGTCACGCCGGTGGCCTTTATGTCTGTCAGCGCGTCGATGATCTCGATGACCTCGTCGTGGCGGTTCTCCGACTCAGCGACGCGCATCTGTCGACGCCAGAACACGAATCCATGTTGCGGCCGAAGCTGCGCGCCAGCAAGACGGCCGTTCTGGACGGGCGAGCTTGCGGCCTATACGCGTCAGACAGCGGCTAAGCCGCGGGCCTTCCTTGAAGCAGCCGTCTGGCGCTTCTGCGCCGCCAGTTCCACCTTCCGCAGGCGGATAAAGCTCGGGGTCACCTCGACGCACTCGTCTTCGCGGATCAGCTCGAGGGCCTGCTCGAGCGAGAGCGGTCGCGGGGGGATCAACCGCACCAGCTCGTCCGCGGTCGAGGAGCGCATGTTCGTCAGCTTCTTCTCCTTCGTGGCGTTGACGTCGAGATCCTCGGCCCGCGCGTTCTCGCCGACGACCATGCCCTCGTAGACCTGGGCGCCCGGGGCGATGAAGAGCTGGCCGCGCTCCTGCAGGTTCAGCAGAGCGAAGGAGGTCGCCGCGCCGGCCCGATCGGCCACCAAGCTGCCCGTCGGGCGCATCCGCAGGTCTCCGTGCCAGGGCTCATAGCCGTCGAAGACGTGGTGGAGGATGCCGGTGCCGCGTGTCTCCGTGAGGAACTCCGTGCGGAAGCCGATCAGCCCGCGCGCGGGCACGAGGTACTCCATCCGCACCCAGCCGGTCCCGTGGTTGACCATCTGCGCGAGCCGCCCTTTGCGCAGCGCGAGGAGCTGCGTGATCACGCCCACGTACTCCTCCGGCGCGTCGATGGCCAGGCGCTCGACCGGCTCGTGCCGCTTGCCGTCGATCTCGCGCGTCACGACCTGCGGCTTCCCGACCGTGAGCTCGAAGCCCTCGCGGCGCATGATCTCCACGAGCACCGCCAACTGGAGCTCGCCGCGGCCCTGGACCTCCCACGCATCCGGGCGCTCAGTCGGCAGCACCCGCAGCGAGACGTTGCCGACGAGCTCCTGCTCGAGCCGCGCCTGCACCATGCTCGCGGTCAGCTTGTCGCCGTCGCGGCCGGAGAGGGGAGAGGTGTTGATCCCGATCGTCATCGCGAGGCTCGGCTCGTCGACGCCGATCACCGGGAGTGGGCGAGGGTTATCCACGTCGGCGAGGGTCTCGCCGATCGTCACCTCCGGGATCCCGGCGACCGCGATCAGTTCGCCCGGCCCGGCTTCGGTAGCCGAGACGCGGTCGAGCGCCTCGGTGACGTAGAGCTCCGTGACCCTGGCGCGCTCGATGCTCCCGTCGGCGCGACACCAGGCGATCTGTCGGCCCTGCCGGATCGTCCCCTCGAAGACGCGACAGAGCGCGAGCCGGCCCAGGTACGGCGAGGCATCGAGGTTCGTGACGAGTGCCTGCAGCGGATGGCCTTCCGTGTAGGACGGCGCCGGGATGTGGGCGGCCAGCGTCTCGAACAGAGGCTCGAGGTCGGGTGCGAGCTCGTCGGGGACGAGGCCGGCCTCGCCGGCCCGGGCATTGGAGTAGACGATCGGGAACTCGATCTGGCTCTCGTCGGCGTCCAGGTCGAGGAAGAGCGCGTAGACCTCGTCGACGACCTCGGCGATCCTCGCATCCGGCCGGTCGACCTTGTTGACGACGAGGATCACCGGCAGGCGCGCCTCGAGCGCCTTGCGCAGGACGAAGCGCGTCTGCGGCAGCGGCCCCTCGCTCGCGTCGACGAGCAGGAGGACGCCGTCCACCATCGTCAGGCCGCGCTCCACCTCGCCGCCGAAGTCGGCGTGACCCGGCGTGTCGACGATGTTGATCTTGAGGCCGCCGTGGCGCACGGCCGTGTTCTTGGCGAGGATCGTGATCCCCTTCTCGCGCTCGAGGTCCATCGAGTCGAGCACACGGTCGGCCACGTCCTCGTTCTCCCGGAAGGAACCAGACTGCCAGAGCATGGCGTCGACGAGCGTCGTCTTCCCGTGGTCGACGTGGGCGACGATCGCGACGTTGCGGATGTCTTCGCGCAGGGCCATATGTCGAGAGTAGCGACGCTTGCCAAAAGGGTGGCGTAGGCTCATCTTCAGCGGCATGACGGACATCGCCTCCGGCAATGAGCAAGTCGCGGAGCTGACCCAGGAGCTCGTTGAGCTACGAGGCCGGCAGGAGGCGGTGGCAGACATCCTGCGCGCCTTGAGCACGTCGGGCATGCGGCTGCAGCCGATCCTCGACCAGATCGTCGAGACCGCGGCGCGGCTTTGTCGGGCGGATTCCGGCTTTCTCTATCTGGCCGACGGCGATCTCCTCGGCATGCGTGCCAGCTTCGGGCAGCCGGCGGAGGTCGTCGAGTACGAGCGTCTCCACCCTGACCGGCCTGGAGCTCACAGCTGCACGGGCCGGGTGGCGCTTACCAGAAGGCCGGTGCACATCCCCGACGTCCACGCCGACTCCGAGTACACGTATGCCGGCGTCGAGTTCGGCTATTACCGGACGTTGCTCGGGCTCCCGGTCCTGTTCGACGAAGAGCTCCTCGGCGTCATCGGGCTCTCGCGCGCCGAGGCCCGCCCATTCGCGGACGGGGAAATCAAGCTCATGGCGACGTTCGCGGACCAGAGCGCGATCGCGATCGCCAACGCGAAGCTGTTCGAGACCGTCGAGCGCCAGAAGACCGAGCTGGCGCGGTTCCTCTCGCCGGAGGTGGCCGCGCTCGTTTCGAGCGACGAGGGCGCACAACTCCTCGCGGGACATCGCGCCCAGATCACGGTCGTCTACTTCGACCTCCGGGGGTTCACCTCGTTCGTCGAGACGGCCGAGCCCGAGGAGCTGATCGATGTCGTTCGGGAGTACCACGCGGCGGCGGGTGAGCTCGTTACCGCTCATGGAGGAACGCTCGAGCACTTCGCGGGCGACGGGATCATGGTCTTCTTCAACGACCCGGTGCCTGTCGCTGAGCACGAACTGCAGGCGGCGAGGCTCGCGTTGTCGATGAGGGAGCGGATCGGGGAGCTCTCAGAGGGCTGGAGCAAGCGCGGGTACGAGCTCGGTCTCGGCGCCGGCATCGCGCTCGGGCACGCAACGCTCGGCCGGATCGGCTTCGAAGGCCGCTACGACTATGGCGCTCTCGGCGCCGTCACGAATCTCGCCGCACGGCTGAGCGACGAGGCCGCTCCCGCGCAGATCCTGCTCAGCCAGCGTATCTATGCAGCGCTCGAGGGTCGGGTCGAGGCAAGACCGATCGCTGATTTAGAGCTCAAGGGGTTCGCCCGCTCGGTGCAGGTCTACGAACTCTTGCGCCTGCTCTAACTTGGAGGAAGCGGCTCGTCTGGTTGACTGAGCCGCATGCCGGATCACGAGCAGGCCGACGCGCACGGGGCTCGCCGCCGCGGCCAGCTGTTCGTGGTCCTGGCTGCGATTGCCTGGTCGACCGCAGGTGTCGTCCAGCGGGAACTCTCAGTCGACACCGCCACCCAACTCGCCGGTCGAGCGCTCTTCGCCGGTCTCGCACTCGCCCTTTTCGTCGCGGCCCTGAGCCGAGGGCACCTGATCGTGGCCGTCCGCGCGATTGGTGTCGCCGGCCTGGGGGTCGCCGCCACCGCGGCGATCGCTTCCGGCATGTTCATCGTCGCGCTCAATCACGCGACCGTCGCGAACGTGCTCTTCATGCAGGCCGCCTCTCCGGTCGCGGCCGCGCTACTCGCCTGGTTCGCGTTCGGCGAGTCGATCACGCGGCGGACGGCTCTCGCCATGGCGATCGCGCTCGCGGGCGTCGGCCTCATGGTCGGCGGCCCCGGGAGCGGCGGTGTGCTCGGCGTGACGGCCTCCCTGGTCATGATGCTCGCCTTCGCAGTCAGCATCGTCATCGTGCGACACCGGCGCGACGTTTCCATGCTGCCGGCCATTTGTCTCTCGCAAATCCTCGTCCTCGCCGTGGCGGCTCCCTTCTCACATCCCGGTTCGGGAACAGGGCGTGACCTTCTGCTCCTCGTCCTCCTCGGAGTCGGCCAGATGGGCCTCGGCCTCGCCTTCGTGACCATGGGCGCGCGGCTCCTGCCCGCCTCCGAGGTGGCCCTGATCACGCTGCTCGAGGTCGTCCTCGGGCCGCTCTGGGTCTGGATCTCCATTTCGGAGGAGCCGGCCGCGACTGCGATTGCCGGCGGCTGCGTCGTCATCCTGGCGGTGCTTCTGCAGGCGACCGAGAAGACGCGTGCCTCGGCGGCTCCCAGTCCCGCGACCCTCCTCGGCCGGGCGCGCTAGGTGAAGCAGCCTAGAATCGCGCCCCCCGGACTCGTACGCTTTCCATATGCCCGTCTGCGGCGAATGCGGCCAGGAGAACCCCGAAGGCGCACGCTTTTGTAACGCCTGCGCTGCTCCGCTCGCCGCGGAACATGCAATGGCCCGCGAAGAGCGCAAGGTCGTCACGGTCTTCTTCGCCGACCTCGTCGGCTTCACCGGGCGATCGGAGCAGCTCGATCCCGAGGACGTGCGCGCCATGCTCACGCCGTACTTCGCGCGCCTGCGCTCGGAGATCGAGCGTTTTGGCGGGACAGTGGAGAAGTTCATCGGCGACGCAGTCATGGCGGTCTTCGGGGCGCCGGTCGCGCACGAGGACGATCCGGAGCGCGCCGTCCGCGCCGCACTCGCAGTGCGCGAGGCGATCATCGAGTTGAACGAGGCCGACCCGGCGCTCGATCTGCACGTTCGCATAGCCGTCAACACGGGTGAAGCAGTCGTCGCTCTGGGGGCCCGCCCCTCCGAGGGCGAGGGGATGGTGGCCGGAGACGTCGTCAACACGGCGGCGCGCCTCCAGGCCGCCGCGCCGGTGGACGGCATCCTCGTCGGCGAGACGACGTACAGGGCCACCGAGAGGACGATCGAGTACGGCCCCAGTGAGCCGGTGCGGGCGAAAGGGAAGTCCGAGCCGATCCCAGTCTGGGAGGCGCTGGCCGCCCGAGCTCGTTACGGAGTCGACGTGCAGCAGAGCGGTGGCGCCGCACTCGTCGGCCGACGGGAGGAGCTCGACCTGCTTTCGGATGCACTCGGCCGGGCCAAGCGCGAGCGGACGCCGCAGCTGCTCACGCTCGTCGGCGTCCCGGGCATCGGCAAGAGCAGGTTGGTGTGGGAGCTCGCCCAGGCCGTCGACGCGGATCCGGAGCTGATCGTCTTCTGGCGGCAGGGCCGCTCGCTGCCGTACGGCGAGGGCGTCGCCTTCTGGGCTGTGGCGGAGATGGTCAAGGCTCAGGCGGCCATCCTCGAGACCGATCCCGCCGAGATGGCCGAGACGAAGCTTCGCGAGACCGTCGCCGACCTCGTTCCGGATTCAGCGGGCGCACGCTGGGTCGAGAGCCACCTGCGCCCACTCGTGGGCTTGAGTGGGGAGGGCGATGCGGGCGGAGATCGGCGCGACGAGGCCTTTGCCGCCTGGCGCCGCTTCTTCGAAGCTCTCGCCGAGCGGAGGCCCCTCGTGCTCGTTTTCGAGGACCTGCACTGGGCCGACGACCACCTGCTCGACTTCGTCGACTACCTGGTCGAGTGGGTGACGGACTCGCCCCTGCTCGTCATCGCGACCGCTCGTCCGGAGCTGCTCGAGCGCCGGCCTGGCTGGGGCGGCGGCAAGCCGAACGCGGCCACGGTCTCGCTCTCCCCGCTCTCCGAAGAAGAGATCGCGCGGTTGCTGGCCAGCCTCCTCGACCAGCCCGTGATGCCTGCCGAGATGCAGGCGCCGCTTCTCGCCCGGGCAGGGGGAAATCCGCTCTATGCGGAGGAGTACGCCCGAATGGTCTCAGAGCGGGGGGTTGCTCCTACCGAGGACTCTCCGCTGCCAGAGAACGTCCAGGGGATCGTCGCCGCGCGGCTCGACGGGCTCTCCGCCGAGGACAAGACGCTGATCCAGGACGCCGCCGTGCTCGGGAAGGTGTTCTGGAGCGGCGCGCTGGCCACCATGAACGGGCTCCAGCGCTGGACCGTCGAGGAGAGCTTGCACCGGCTCGAGCGCAAGGAGTTCGTCCGACGCGAGCGGCGCTCGTCGGTCGCCGCCGAGACGGAGTACGCGTTCCGACACGTCCTCGTCCGCGACGTCGCCTACAGCCAGGTCCCGCGCGCCCTTCGAGCAGAGAAGCACCGGCTCGCGGCCGAGTGGATCGAGGCGCTGAGCGCCGATCGCGAGGACCGCGCCGAGATGCTCGCTCATCACTATCTGAGCGCGCTCGAGTTTGCCCGCGCGGCGGGCCAGGAGGTGGAGTCGATCGCGGAGCGCGCCCGCGTCGCCCTGAGCGAAGCGGGGGATCGGGCCTACTCGCTGAACGCGTCCGGGGCCGCGGCCGAGTTCTATCGGGGAGCCATCGAGCTTTCCACTGCTGACCATCCTGAGCGGGGACACTTGCTCGCCCGCTACGGCAGGTCGCTCGTCCTGTCGGACTGGAGGAGCGACGCCGTAGGAATCCTCGGGGAAGCGTGCGATCGCCTGCTCGCCACTGGCGAGCGCGAGGAGGCCGCCGAGGCCGTGGTCACGCTCGGCACTCTCCACTGGTACAGGGGAGAGCGAGACCGGGCGGTGCCTCGCTTCGAGCACGCGGCCGCGCTTATCGAAGATGCGGCTCCGTCCTCCAGCAAGGCGGCGGTGCTCAGCGAGGTCGCGCGGTTCGCGATGCTCGGTGACGAGGACGCGAAGGCGCTAGATCTCGGGCGCGAAGCACTCGCCATGGCCGAGGAATTCGGACTGGATGAGGTGGCCGCGCGAACCCTCAACACGCTGGGTGTCTCTCGGGTGAAGCTGGGCGACCGGGGAGGCCTGGCCGACATCGAGCGCGCCCTCGAGATGACGGAGAGCGGCTCGCCGGAAAGAACGCGGGGCTTCATCAACCTCGCCTCAACGCTTGGCGAGCTGGGAGAGTTCAGGCGAAGCATCGAGCTGCACGAAGAGGGCCTGAGCGAGGCAGAACGTCTCGGTGCGCCCGGGCCGGTGCGCTGGCTTCGGGCCGAGCGCATCTGGGACGAGTATTTGACCGGCCGGTGGAACGAGGCGGCCGAGCACGTTGAGGAGTACCTCGCCGACGCCGAGACCCGCGAGCGTCACTACATGGACGTGGCTGTGTGGGAGGTGCGTGCGCTGATCCGGCTCGGGCGCGGGGACGAGGCTGGGGCACTCGCCGACTCAGGGCACGCGCTCGACCTCGGCAGGGCCGCGCAGGACCCTCAGGTTCTCAATCCTGTGCTCGCCTTTAAAAGCCTGATCCTGATCGCCTCCGGCCGCCGAGCGGAAGCGGTCCCGTTCGTCGACGAGCTACTCGCCTTGCTCCGGTCGAGCAGCAGCGGCTTCTTGTCCTATTGGGCCACCGCCCTTGCGGTCGTCCTGACCGAGCTCGGCCGCGAGGGCGAACTGGAAACCATTGTCGAGAGCGCGACCGTCTCGACCCGGTGGCTCGATGCCGCCAGAACCTATGCGTCCGGTGCATTCGGGGAAGCCGCCGATGTCTACGCCGAAATCGGCAGCGTCCCGGATGAGGCGTTCGCTCGCCTGCGCGCCGCGGAGGCTTTGGTCGCGGCCGGTCGGCGGCCCGAGGCCGACGCCCAGCTGCAGCGGGCGCTTACCTTCTATCGCTCGGTGGGCGCAACCGCCTATATCAGGGAAGCCGAGAGCCTTTTCGCCGCGTCGGCCTAGCTGAGCTCCTGCACCGACCCGTTTTGTAACCGGGCGGGAGCTTTATAGACTCGGCTTCCCGAGCTCCCACAGGAGGCTTCCATGCTTCGTTCGCTCTCTGCGGTCTTTGCTGCGCTCCTTCTCGCCCTTCTCGCCGCGACCGGCTGCGGCGGGGACGACAACGCGGGCGGAGAAGGCGCAGGCACGGGTGCCGCAACGGGGGGCGAAACCGGAGGAGGTGAGCCGATCAAGGTCGGCTTCCTCTACATTGGGCCGCCTGGCGACGCCGGCTGGACGTTCCAGCACGACGAAGCGCGCAAGTACGTGGAGGAGCAGCTGCCGAACGCGGAGACGACCTTCCTTGACAGCGTCCCGGAGGCGAACTCGGGCCCGGCCATCGACCAGCTGGTCTCCCAGGGCAACAAGCTGATTTTCGCGACGAGCTTCGGCTACGGCGACACGGTGATCCAAAAGGCGAAGCAGTATCCGGACGTGCTCTTCGAGCACGCGACCGGCTTCCAGCGCGCCGACAACGTCTCGACCTACTTCGTCCAGCACTGGGAGCCGTCGTTCCTCCTGGGGATGATCGCGGGCCGCATGACGAAGACGAATCACCTCGGTTACGTCGGCTCGTTCCCGATCCCGGAAGTGATCCGGGACGTCAACTCCTTCACGCTCGGTGCCCAGAGCGTGAACCCGGACGTCAAGGTGCAGGTGGTCCTCATCAGCACCTGGTTCGACCCGCCGAAGGAAAAGCAGGCGGCGAAGTCGCTGATCGACGCAGGGGCGGACGTCCTCTTCGGGATCGAGGACAGTCCGTCCGTCCTCCAGGAGGCCGCAGCGAACAACGCGTATGCGGCGACCTGGAACTCCGACATGACCCGCTTCGGTCCGACCGCGTTCCTGTCGGCAGTCGAGTTGGACTGGGGCAAGCACTACGTCGACCGCGTCAAGGCGGCGCTGGACGGCTCGTGGGAATCGGAGGACTACTGGGGCACTCTCGCCGAGGGCACCGTGAAGCTCGCTCCGTACGGCGAATCCGTACCCCAGGAGGTCCGGGACGAAGTCGACGAGAAGCTCGCCGGCTTCAAGGACGGAAGCTTCAAGCCGTTCGTGGGGCCGATCAAGGACCAGAGCGGGAAGGTCCGCTTCGAAGACGGGCAGGAGCTGACCTTCGAGGACTTCGTCACGTGGGATTGGTTCGTCGAGGGCGTGCAGGGCAAGCTGCCCGGCTAGACCAGAGCCACAGGGAGGGCTGACGTGAACTACGAGGAGTATCTGCGGCGGGTTCCCAAGGTTGAGCTGCATTGCCACTTCGAGGGCACCGTGCGGCCCCAGACCTTCGCGGACCTGGCGAGCAAGCACGGCGTCGAGCTGCCGACGAAGGAGGCGGACAAGCTCTACGACTACGACTCGATCTACGAGTTCCTGAAGATCTTCGCGATGGTCTCCTCGACGTTGCGCGACCAGGAGGATTTCGCGCGGGCTGCGTTCGAGTCGATCGAGGATGGCGTCAAGCTCGGGAACCTCAAGTACCGGGAGATGTTCTTCAACCCGACGCTGCACACGGGGCGCGGGATCCCGTACAAGACCGTCGTCGACGGGCTCGTCGAGGGCGCCCAGCAAGCGGAGCGCGAGCTGGGCGCGAAATGCCGGCTGATCGCGGACGTCTACCGTCAGGACTCGCCCGAGGTGGCGAGGGAGATGGTCGAGCAGGTGCTCGAGCACCGCCCCGACGAGGTGATCGGGCTGGGGATGGACGGAGCAGAGGCTCCGGACCCGCCCGAGAAGTTCGTCGAGTCCTATCGCCTGGCGAAAAAGGGAGGGCTACGCCTGACCGCCCACGCCTGCGAGGACGCGCCGGCGAAGAACGTGGCCACGTGTCTGGACGTCCTGGGCGTGGAGCGGATCGACCACGGCTACCACGTGCTCGGCGACCCGGAGCTCGTGAAGCGGACCCGTGACGAGGGCATCACGTACACGGTGTGCCCCACGGCGACCGCCGTCTGCTACTTCGAGGCGGACGACCTCACCAAGCATCCGATCCGCCAGATGGCCGACGAAGGTCTGAAGATCATGCTCAACTCGGACGACCCGCCCATGTTCCACACCGACATCGGCACGGAGTACGTGGGCATGGTGCAGGCGGCCGAGTGGGGGCCGGAGCGCGTGCGCGAGTTCGTCATGAACGGAATCGACGGCTCGTGGGCCTCCGACGACGAGAAGCGACAGATGCGTCAGGAGTTCGAGCGCGAGCTCGACGAGCTGGACGCCCAGCTCGAGCGCTGAGCCCAGCCGGAACGGACGAGCTCAGCCTTCGCGGAGGTACGGGACGCCAAGCGCGTCCGGAGCGCCGAGCCGCTTGCGCGTGCCGAGGAGGGTCACGACGACGAGGACGGCGAGCGTCGCGAGGTACGGGATCATCCCGAGGATGATCGGCGACACGTCCACGCCGATGATCTGGGCGCGGAACGCGAGCACGTCGAGCGCTCCGAAGAAGTAGGCGCCGACGAGGACGCGCAGTGCGCTCCAGGTCGCGAAGATGACGAGCGCCAGGGCGATCCAACCTCGTCCGGCCGTCATCCCTTCGGACCAGCCGGGCGACTCGGCGAGCGAGAGCGTGGCTCCCGCAAGCCCCGCGAGGGCGCCGCCGAAGAGGACTGCGCCATAGCGGTAGAGCGTCACGGATACGCCCATCGCGTCGGCCGCGGCAGGGTTCTCGCCGACCGCCCGCAGGTGGAGCCCGAGCCGCGTGCGCCGGAGGATCCACCAGACCACCGGGGCAAGCAGAAGCCCGGCGTAGACGAGGACGTGGTGGTCGAAGAGGATCTCACCGACTCCCGGGAGCGAGCCGAGGAGCGGCAGCTTCTCGTCGTGGAAGCTCGTCCGGGCCGGGACGCCGATCACCGAGCGTCCAAGGAGGGCAGCCAGACCGGTCCCTGCGATGGTGATCCCGAGCCCGGAGATGATCTGGTTGGCGCGGAGCGTGACGGAGAAGAACGCGTGCACGGAGGCGAGGACGGCTCCGGCCGCGAGCGCCGCGGCCACGCCCGCGACCAGGGACCCGGTCTCGTTCATAGCGAGGAAGCCGGTGACGGCTCCGACGAGCATCATCCCCTCGATCCCGAGGTTGATCACCCCGGCCCGCTCGGCGACGACCTCTCCGAGCGCGGCGAAGAGGAGGGGCGTGCCGGCTGCGACGGCCGCCGTCAGGAGGGTGGTCAGGGTGTGGACGGCTCCTCCTTCTGAAGTGTCTCGAGCCGCCGCCGGCCGCGGAAGCGTCCCGGGATCCACGGGGTCAAGCGCGCTCCGGTGACCGTCGATCCGGCGAGGGCGCAGAAGAGGATCAGCCCCTGGACGAGGAGCACGAACGACTGTGGTACTCCGAGCGCCTGGAGCGCGAAGCCGCCGACGACGAACCCGGCAAAGAGAAAGGCGACGGCGACGGTCCCGAGCAGGCTGGCCCCGGCGAGCGCCGCGATCAGGATCGCCATATAGCCGTACCCGGGGCTGATCCCTTGCCGCAGGCGCCCGAAGCTCATCGAGACCTCGACCATCCCGGCCACGCCTGCGAGCGCACCCGCGACGAGCATGATCACGATGATGTTCCGCGCCATTGAGATGCCCGCAACCCTCGCCGCTTCGGGGCTGGCCCCGATCATTCGCACCTCGAAGCCCCATTTCGAGCGACGGAGGAGCACGAGCAGGACCACCGCGGCGATGAGTGGGAAGAAGATGCCGATGTGAAGAAGGCTCCCGCCCAATCGAGGCAGGAGCGCCGCGGGGCTGAAGATGTCGGTGACCGGGAAGTTGAAGCTCTCGGAGCTCCGCCACGGACCCGTCACGAGGTAGGCGACGAGAAGGATGGCGACGTAGTTCAGGAGCAGCGTCGTGATGATTTCGTTCACGCCCCAGAGCGCGCGTGGAATCGCAGCGATCAGGGCCCAGGCGGCCCCGGCGACCATGGCGGCGCCCACCATCAGTGGCAGGAGCACGAGGGCCGAGTCGGTGGAGAAGGTGAGAGCCGCCCACGTCGCTCCGATTGCTCCGGCGTGGAACTGGCCCTCAGCGCCGATGTTCCAGAGCCGCATGCGCAGGCAGACGGCGACAGCGAGACCTGTAAGTGCGAGCGGAATCGCCTTCAGCGCGGTTTGCGTGAGCGCGAACTCGGAGCCGAACGCACCCCGCAGGAGCGAGGAGATCCCGTCGTACGGCGAGACGCCGATCGCCGCGAGTACGAGCCCCGACAACACGAGGCCGATCGCGACAGCGAGGAGCTGGATCGCGAACGACTGGAGCGAGCGGCGGACCGACGTCATGCGGCGCGGCCGGCCATCAGGAGTCCGATCTCCTCTTCGTCCACCTCGTGGGCGGAGAACGTCTCCATGATCCGCCCTTCGTAGATGACCGCGACGCGGTCGGAGATACGTACGAGCTCGTCGAGGTCCTCGCTGATCACGAGCACAGCCCGCCCCGCGTTTCGCTGCTCGATCAGGAGGCGCCGAGTGGCTTCGGCGGCGCCCACGTCGAGGCCGCGGGTCGGCTGCGCCGCGATCAGGAGGTGAGGGTCCGCCGAGATCTCGCGCGCGAGGACGACCTTCTGCACGTTGCCACCGGAGAGGGTGGCCACCGGTGCGTCGAGGTCGGCGCCACGAATGTCGAACCGCTTCGCCAGCTCCTCGGCAGCGCGCCTGGCGCCCCGGCGATTGAGGAAGAAGCGGCCGGCGACGGGGGCACTGCGATAGCTCTTGGCGATCAGGTTCTCGGCGATCGAGAGCGCCGGAGCGACGCCTTGCCGCAGCCGGTTTTCGGGGCAGTAGCCGATCCCGGCGGCGATTCGGCGCGGGATCGACCAGCGGGAAACGTCCTGGCCCTCGAATAGCACCCGGCCGCCGGAGAGTGAACGAAGCCCGACGACGACCTCGGCGAGCGCGAGCTGACCATTGCCGGCGACTCCGGCAAGCCCGAGGATCTCGCCCGCGCGGACCTCGAGCTCGACACCGCCGAGCGCGGGGAGACCGCGGTCGTCCGCCGCTTCAACCGCCTCCAGCCGCAGGACCGGGGGGCCGGGCTCGCGGTCTCCGGGTGCGGCGGCCTGGGGGAGATCGTGCCCGATCATCATCCGGGCCAGCTCGCCCTGCGTCGTCTTTGCTTTCGCGACCGTGGCGACGTTGCGGCCGCGACGAAGCACGGTGATCCGGTCGGCGACCGCCATGACCTCGTCGAGTTTGTGGCTGATGAAGACGATGCCCCGGCCTTCCTCGGCCATACGTCGCAGGCTCTCGAACAGGCCGAGAGACTCCTGCGGCGTCAGGACGGCGGTGGGCTCGTCCAGGATGAGGACCCGGGCGCCGCGATAGAGGTTCTTCAGGATCTCCACGCGCTGCTGCTCGCCGACGGACAGGTGCCACACGGGCCGGTCAGCCTGTACCGGCATTCCGTAGGTCTCAGAGAGGCGGGCGATCTCGCGTTCGAGCGGTCCGGGGCGGAGAATCGCTCTCGGGGCATGCCAGCCGAGCGTGACGTTCTCGGCGACGGTGAAGCGGTCGACGAGGCGGAAATGCTGGTGCACCATCCCGATCCCGCGGTCGATGGCGGCGCGCGGGGAGCGAACGGGCGAGTCGTCGCCGAAGATCTCGATCGTGCCCTCGTCAGGGCGCAGTAGCCCTGAGAGGACGTTCATCAGCGTGGTCTTCCCGGCGCCGTTCTCGCCGAGCAGCGCGTGAATCTCGCCCGCCTGGAGCTCGAAGTCGACGCCGTCGTTCGCGCGGACGCCCGGAAACGCCTTGACGATCCCGCGAAGCGAGACCAGCGGCTGCTCCGACGCGGCCGTCTGGCACTCCTGCAGCCCGGTCTCAGCCTTGGACAGGAGCCCCCTTGACGCGGTCGTAGAGCGCCTTCACGATCTCCTCGACCTGCCCCTCTGTGACCTTGCCCGGCTGGCCCGAGAGGATGATCCGGTAGGCGAAGACGCCGTCGGCGAATCCGATCGAAAAATCGTCGAACGGCCTCGCCTCAGTGTCCCCGGTCTGCTGGATGCTCTCGGCCGTCGCGAAGCGGTGCGTCCCATACGCCCCGGGGATGCCGTCCACGTCGAACTCCTCCGCCTGCTCGGTGCACGTCTCTGGGCATGGGCGGACGCTGTCTGCCTTGAAGAAGGCAAGCGTGTCGTTCGCGCCCTGGTCTGAGTCGAACTGCATCGCGAGGGAGAAGATGTGGGGCGCGTTCCGGGTGTGCGGCCCGCCGGGCGCCGGCATGAAGAGCGTCACGTGGCGGGCCTTCACGAAGCCGCTGGACTCGAAATCGCTGACCTCCTCGGGCGTCGGGTTGATGAAGCGTTCGCCCAGCCGGGAGATGAACTCGTCGGGGCCGCTCGCCGACTCCGGCTTCTCGACGGGATCCGCCTCGAAGTCGGGCGCGTCCTCCTCGCTCACGACCCGCTGGTCCATCGTGACCGGTCCCGTGGCGGTGGCGTTGCCCTCGTCGTCACCGCAGGCCGTAAGGCCGAAGGCAGCGATTGCGGCCACGGCAAGGAGAAGAGGCCTCAAGGGGCTCAGATCCTAAGGGGCGCGCTCGCCCGAATCCAGGGCCGACTCCGAGAGGGCGCGGTTCGGCCCCTCCGCCCAGTAGGGTCAGAGGATGGAATTGACGACGCCAGCGTTCCTCGTCGCCTGGGCCCTGGCCGGCGGTGCGGCGACGGCAGTGTTTCTGCATGCCAATCGCCACCGCGTCGCGCATGCGACTGCGTGGGGGATCGGTGTCTTCCTGATCCTCGGCCTCGCCCTCCCGCTCTACGTCCTGCACTACCGGCGCCAGAGGGGAGCGCGCCGCTACTAAGAGCTCGTTCCAAAATGAGAGCTGTGCCGCCGGGCCGCACTGGGCGGCGCAACGCATCCGCGTTCAGAATGACGGGTCGCGCCCAACGCATCCGCGTTCAAAATGACGGCGCTCCCTGCGTCCTGGCCTCGCCTCCACCCATCGCACCCCGGCGACGAGCCCCATTCTGGAACGAACTCTAGGCCTGCGGGCCTACCACTTGGAGCGGCGACCGCGGCGGCTCGTGTAGAGGAGCTTGGCGGGGGCTGAGCGCATCCCGGCCCCCTCGAACTGCTCGCCGTAGCCGAGCCGACGCGCGACGCGGCTCGTGTCCGCTTGCTGTTCGGGCAGGACGAATGTGATCGCCGTGCCGCTGCGGCCGGCCCGTCCGGTCCGGCCGGTGCGGTGGACGTAGCCCTTGTCCTCTTCCGGCGGGTCGAAGTTAATCACGTGCGTGACGCCCTCGAGGTCGAGGCCGCGTGCGGCCACGTCGGTCGCGACCAAGGCTCTCACCTTGTTGCTTCGGAACCGGGAGAGGGCCCGCTCGCGGGCGTTCTGGGACATGTCCCCGTGCATGGCGACCGCGTCGACGTCGAGGCGCCGGAGCTTCTGCACGAGCCGGTCCGAGCCGCGCTTCGTCCGGACGAAGACGAGCGTGAGCCCGTCGGAGGCGCGGATGTGCTCGGCGAGGGTCTCGACCTTCGTGTCCAGCGTGACCGGCACGAAGCGGTGCTCGATCTCGGCGGGCTGCTGCCCTGTCGGCAGATCTGCCTCGAAGTGCGAGGGGTTGCGCGTGTACGCGCGGGCGAGCTGGCCGACCTCGCCGTCCAGCGTGGCCGAGAAGAACATCGTCTGGCGGTTCTGGGGGAGGCGGCGGACGATCCGGTCAACCTGCGGGCGAAAGCCGAAGTCGAGCATGCGGTCGGCCTCGTCCAGGACAAGGATCCGGATGCCGGCGAGGTCGACGAGGCGCCGCTCGGCCAGGTCTTCGATGCGTCCGGGCGTCGCGACGAGAACGTGCGCGGCCTGGGCGCGCTTGGCCTGGGCGCGGAGCGGGACGCCGCCGTAGGCGGACTCGACCACGAGGCCCTTCGTCGCGGCGAGCGACTTGAGCTCGGTGGTCACCTGCACGGCGAGCTCTCGCGTCGGGACGAGCACCAGTGCTGAAGGGCGCCTGTCGGCGGTCGTCCGCTCGACGATCGGCAGAGCGAACGCGAGCGTCTTGCCCGAGCCGGTCGGGGCGCGCGCGAGAATATCCAGCCCGGCGAGAGCGTCGGGGAGGACGAGCGCCTGGATGCGAAAAGGCGCCTCGATGGAGCGAGCGGCGAGCAGGTCGACGATAGGCCTGGACACGCCGAGCTCGCGGAACGATTGCTGCATGTGGAGTTCAACTTCCTTTCGGGTCGAGACTTGCCTGCCTCGAAACACCCGAAGGAGGAACGAGAAGCTCATCTCACCGGGCGGCCGAATTGCCGTCCCGTGCTCACAGAGTAGCATCGGCAGCCCGCTCAACGGCCTTGACCTCCGCCACCTGGAGTCTCGATCGTGAGAACGTCGCCCGGCGCCAGATCGCCGGTGACCTTCGCCGCGATCTCCTTCCCATTCAGGAGGTTGCGCCCGGCCTGGCCGGAATAACCGCCGCGGGCACCTTGCGGGCCCTGCGTCCGGCGCTCGCTGACGATCGAGAAGCGACAGGGTTCGAGCGCCTCGAGCTCGCGGACGACGCCGTCGCCGCCCCGGTGTGCCCCCTTGCCGCCCGAGCCGAGGCGAAGAGCGTAGCGGCGCACGCGCAGGGGATAGGCGAGCTCGAGCGCCTCGATCGGGGTCGAGAGTGTGTTCGACATCGTCACGTGCACGCCCGCGGGCCCGTCCGCATCCGGACAGGCGCCCTGGCCCCCGCCGATGGTCTCGTAGTAGGTGAAACGCTCGTTGCCGAAGGTGAGGTTGTTCATCGTCCCCTGCCCCTGCGCGGGAACCTTCACGGCCTGCCCGAAGGCGGCGAAGAGGACGTCGGCGATGCGGCAGGAGGTCTCGACGTTGCCGGCGGCGACGGCAGCCGGCGGGCGGGCGTTGACGAGCGAGTCTTCGGGCGCCCGCACGGTCACGGGGGCGAAGGCGCCGCCCGAGGCGGGAACGTCCGGGTCGGTGAGGCAGCGGACGACGAAGTAGGCGGCCGAGCGGGTGACCGCGAGCGGGCAATTGAGGTTGCCCCCGTGCTGGGCGGCGGTGCCGGCGAAGTCGATCTGGATCTCGTCGCCGGCGATCGTGACGGCGGCGCGGATCTCGAGCTCTCCCTCGCGGGCCTCGAGGACATCGGCAGCCTCGTAGCGCCCGTCGGGAAGGGCTGCGACCGCGGCGCGCACGCGCCGCTCCGAGTAGGCGTAGAGCTCGTCCATCGAAGCGGAGACGCGCTCGCGTCCGCGGCGTGTGCAGAGCTCGGCAATGCGGCGCTCGGCGAGCCGGTGGGCGGCCAGCTGGGCGCGGAGGTCGCCGAGGCGCTCGTCCGGGTTGCGCATGCGGGAGACAAGCTCGGCGAGAACGTCCTCGTCGAGCCGGGTGGGAGGGATGACGACGCCCTCCTCCTCGAGCGTGGTCGAGTCAGCCGGGAGGCTGCCGGGCTCGCGGCCGCCGACGTCGGCGTGGTGGGCGCGCGTGACCGCGAGGCCGAGCTCGGTTCGGCTGACGAGCGTGATGTCGGGGAGGTGGGTGCCGCCCGTGTAGGGGTCGTTGAGGATGTAGACGTCGTCGCGGCCGGGCTCGTGGGCCATGACGGCCGCGACAGCCTCGGGCATGGCACCGAGGTGCACGGGGATGTGCTCGGCCTGCGCGATCATGCGGCCGTCCGGGGAGAAGAGGGCGGCCGAGCAGTCGCGGCGCTCCTTGATGTTCGCCGAGAAGGCGGAGCGAACGAGCGCCGCGCCCATCTCCTCGGCGACCGCGCGCAGCGCACTGCCGATGACTTGGAGCTCGATATTCACAGCCGCGTGAGGATCAGTGTGCTATCTCCTCCATCCCTAGCCCCCACCCACCCGGGGGGAATCCAGCAAGTGGCGCCCTCGAGCTCGACGACCGCGGGGCCTGACACCTCCAGCGCCTCGCCCGGCGGCAGCACGAGCTCCGGCCCGGGACGCACGTCGGCTGTCCGCACGGCCACGAGCTCGATCGGACGGCTGCGGTCGGCGTAGCCGTAGCGCTCCTCGTGGGCGCGATGGAACGCCTCGGCAAGGTCTCCGCCGAGCGCAACCGTCAGCTCGAACGACTGTCCCGCGTAGCGCAGATCGGCCTCGCCCTCGCTCGGCAGCTCACCGACCTCCGCGAGCGGTCGGACATACGACACCACCCGGTCGCGCCGCTCGTCGCTCGCCACCAGCCCGAGCGCGGAGAGGACTCCCGCGGCGGCCGGCACGGCCACCGTCCCGATCCCGAGCTCCTCCGCGAGCGCGCACGCATGCAGCGGGCCGGCGCCGCCGAACGCCACGACCGCGAAGTCCCGCGGGTCGTGTCCCCGCTCGACAGAGATAACCCGGAGCGCACGCAGCATCTCCGCGTTCACGATCTTCACGACCTCCGCAGCATCGAACCCGCGGAGCGCCCGTTCGGCCGCGTCCCGATCGAGCTCGAGGCCGCCGGCGAGCCGCTCCGGCAGGCGCCCGAGCAGGAGGTTGGCGTCGGTCACCGTCGGCTGCGTCCCGCCTCGTCCGTAGCAGGCGGGACCGGGTTCGGCCCCAGCGCTCTCGGGCCCCACGCGCAGGGCGCCTCCGGAGTCGCGCCAGACGACCGAGCCGCCGCCCGCGCCGACGGTGTGCAGGTCGACCGTGGGCAGCCTGACAGGTAGTCCGCCGACGAGACGATCCGCCGCCCGCACCACCTCGCCGCCCGCGATAAGGCAGACGTCGGTGGATGTGCCGCCCATGTCCAGGGAGATCGCATTCTCGATCCCAGCGCGACGCGCCACCTCGGCCGCTCCGACTGCACCTGCGGCCGGTCCCGAAACGAGCACCCACGCTGGATGCGCCGCCGCCTCGGCAAGCGTCGCGACTCCCCCCGAGGAGCGCATCACGAGCGGCTCGACAAGGCCCTTCTTGGCGCAGCGCCCCGCGAGCGAATGGAGATACCTCGACAGCACCGGAACGAGATAGGCGTCGACCGCCGTCGTCGAGGCGCGCTCGTACTCCCGAAACTCCGGCGCCACCTCGTGGGAGACGACGACGTGGGCACTTGGCAGCCGCCGTCGCAACTCATTCGCGACCGCGAGCTCGTGGGCAGGGTCGCGGAACGAGAAGAGCAGGCAGACGGCGACCGCGTCTGCGTCGATCTCCGGCAGCGACCCCAGATCCAACCCCTCGATTACACCCTCCGCCCCGATCCGCTCTCGCACGCCGTAGCAGCGCTCGAGCGGCACGAGCGGCGGCGGATGGTCAGCACACAGTCGATACAGATGCGCGCGGTTCTGGCGGCGCAGATGCAGCAGGTGCTCGAATCCGGCGGTCGTGACAAAGGCCGTCCGGGCTCCCTTGCGCTCGAGGAGCGCGTTCGTCGCGATCGTGGTGCCGTGCGTGAACCGTTCGACCTCCCCAGCGCTTACGGCGCGGGCGGCCGCCAGAACCGACTCCTCCTGCCGCGCCTGCGTCGGCACCTTGGCGGCCGTCAGGCGCCCGTTCGCGAGCAGGACGGCGTCGGTGAAGGTTCCGCCGACGTCGATGCCGAGCACAGCCACGAGCGAGGATCGTGGCACGAACCACGGAACCGGCGGTCGCTAGGCGCGGTCGCGCAGCCCGGAGACGCCCTCTTGCTCGGCGCAGTGGGCGCAGCAGAAAATGGCGCCGTTCGACTCGACGCCGTGGCCGATGACCCGACAGCCGCAATGGGGACAGGTCGGCGCGAGCGCGTGGATCGCGCACTCGAAGCTGTCGAAGACGTGCGTGGCACCCTGTGCCTGCACCTCGAACGCCTTGTCGTAGTCGTTCCCGCAGACCTCGCAGACCGCCATAGGGACGCTCCTTGTCGCTCGAGTTGGTATCCCCGCGGGGGGTTCGCCCAAACGCCGACCGCTCGAGCTTCAGGTCCCGAGCGGATTCAGCTGCTCGCTGGCGGTCAGCTCTCGCGGCTCCGTCCGGCGGCGAGCGTCTCCATCGCTTCGCGGTCGATCTGATCGGGCGCGATCACGGCGACTCGGGCGGGCGTACACGCCCGCAGGGTCGCAGTCCGCCGGCCCTCGCCGATGATGGCGCCCTCGCCGAGGATTGCACCCGGTCCGACCTGCGCGATCTCCTCGCCGTCCACAACCGCGGCGAGCACGCCGTCGAGCAGCAGGTAGAGCTCATCGCCGGGCTCGTCCTGCTCGACGAGTCTCTCGTCCTGTCGAAGCTTGCGCCGCGGCAGCTTGGCTCCGCTCTGCAGAAGGTCGCGTGAGAGCTGGCGCTCGAGTGCGCTCTCGGCCTGGGCCACGAACGGCTCCGAATCCTCGTCGCCCCAGGGCGTGTGCTCACCGTGGGCCTCCCGGTACCAGGTCTTGAAGTCGATCGTTCCTGCCTTCTGGGCGAGGCTGCCCTCGCTGTCGTAGATCCAGTGGCGGGGGAACGGGCTCGCTCCGACGAGCTCATGGTCGGAGGAGCCGTCGGCCCGAATCGTGAGCGCGAGCGTTGTCCACGCCGTGGCCGAGTTGACCCGCAAGAACGGACGGCCCTTCACTCTCCGCGGTGCCGGGAAGCCGGCGCGGCCGCCCACAGTCTGGACGAAGCGCGCCTCCCCGTCACGAATCTCGGGGTCTGGCTGCAAGGTCTCGAACGCAACTCCTTGGAACACAAGGTCCTTCGGGCCGAGACGGAAGGTCGTCGTGCCGACGAGGCCGCGGCCTTCGTGGCCGTAACCGACGATCTTGCCGTCCTCGACCTCGATCCAGGCCTTGAGCTCATTCGCCTCTCGAAAGCGATCGGCGTCGCGCAGCCGCTCAAGTTCTCCCTCCTCGAGCCGATCCGGCGGGGGCTCGTCGTAATGGCCGATTCCGAGCTCGAACGGGACCTTGGGCATGCCCTCGATGGCTTCCGAGGGAATCCAGGAGATGGCAGTGACCGAAGACTCGATACGCATGTGACCTCCCTCGTCGTCGGGGCTACGCTAGACGACTCGCATGCGTGTGTATAGGGGCTAAGGAGTCGGGCCGGAGCCGCTACGCGAGCTCTTCTGAGCGAACGCGCACGGTCGGGCCGAGATCGGCGTCCCGCGCGACGAGGCGCGCGTAGCTGCCGCCGAGTGCGAGCAGCTCGTCGTGGGTGCCGCGCTCGACGATCCGGCCCTGTTCGAGCACGATGATCTGATCAGCGTCGCGGATCGTCGAGAGCCGGTGGGCGATCGCGATCGTGGTCCGTTCCTCTGCGAGGCGGTCGAGGGCCTCCTGCACGGCGCGCTCGGTCCGCGTGTCAAGGGCGCTCGTCGCTTCGTCGAGAACGAGCACCGGCGGGTTGCGGAGAATCGTCCGTGCGATCGCCATGCGTTGCTTCTCGCCGCCCGAGAAGCGGTAGCCGCGCTCGCCGACGATCGTGTCGTACCCGTCGGGCAGGCTCGCGATCAGGTCGTGGATCCGTGCGGCGCGGGCTGCGTCCTCGATCTCCTCGTCGGGGGCCTCGGGCTTCGCAAAGCGGAGGTTGTCCTTGATCGACGCGTGGAAGAGGTACGTCTCCTGTGAGACGACGCCGATCGTGCGGGCGAGCGACGAAAGCGTGGCGCCGCGGATGTCGATGCCGTCGATCGTGATGCGGCCACGCTCGACGTCGTAGAGCCGTGCCACGAGGTAGCCGACGGTCGTCTTCCCCGAGCCGGTCTCCCCGACGACAGCTGTTGTCGTGCCGGCGGGCACCTCAAAGCTGACGTCTTTGAGCGTCCATTCTGCGCTCGGCTCGTAGCGGAACCAAACATCTTCGAAGGCGAGATCCCCGCGACAGGGAGGCAGGTCGACCGCGCTCTCGCGCTCGACGATCTCCACGGGCAGGTCGAGGTACTCGAAGACGCGGTCGAAGAGCGCGAGCGAGGTCTGCAGGTCAATCTGCACGGAGAGCAGCGAGCCGACCGGGAAGAAGAGGCGGGTCTGCAGCGTGGTGAACGCGACGATCGTGCCGAGAGAGACGGCGCCGACGAAGCTCTGGCCCGCGAACCAGTAAACGAGGGCGGGCATGATCGCGAAGCTCATCTGGATCGACGCCATCACCCAGCGGCCGGCCATTACCTGCCGCACCTCGAGACCTGCCAGCTCCGATGACTCACGCTCGAAGCGGTCGGACAGCTCGCCGCTGCGGCCCATCGTCTTCCCGAGCAGCATCCCGGAGACCGATAGGGACTCCTCGACGAGCGTCGAGATGTCCGCCATCGTCTTTTGCCTGTCGGTCGTGATTCGACGGCGCTGCTCGCCGACCCTGCGCGTCAGGAGGACGAAGAGGGGCACGAGCGCAAGCGAGAAGACGGCCAGTCGCCAGTCGAGCAGGAACATCGCCACGATGGCCGCGACGACTGTGGTCACGTTCG
>Ga0307415_100000178_pt1 | contig 28406 bp, 26 predicted proteins | sample DK1Cmetagenome_FD_204524 | JGI IMG/M metagenome (GOLD analysis project Ga0307415, IMG submission 204524) | Maize rhizosphere microbial communities from greenhouse at UC Davis, California, United States - DK15-C-2 | ecosystem: Host-associated > Plants > Roots > Rhizosphere > Soil | place: USA... | reverse complement strand
CTCGGGCAGCCCGGATACGTGGTCGGCCTGCACGTGCGTGTCGAGCACCGCGACAATCGATGCCCCCTGGGAGGCGGCGAGCGCGATGTACTCGTCGACGACGTCGATGTGCGGCTCGACGACCGCGAGCGCGCCGTGGGTCTTGCAGCCCAGCAGGTACGAGGCGCACGCGGTCTCGTCGTTCAGCAGCTGGCGGAAGTACACGCGCCCCTCCAGAAAGTCGAGCTCATCGGCTTGACAAGCTATCAAGGTATCTATTGAATAGCAACGGATGGGATCGAGGCGCGAAAAGGATGCACTGTTCGAGGCGATCGCGCTGATGGGCAAGGCCTTTGCCAGCCCGCGCCGCTTGGAGCTGCTCGACCTGCTCGCGCAGGCTGCCCGCAATGTCGACGAGCTCGCCCGCGCCAGCGGCCAGTCGACCGCGAACACCTCCCAGCACCTGCAGGCCCTGCACGCCGCGGGGATGGTCACGCGCACGCGGGAGGGAACCAGCGTGCGCTACGCGCTCGCGGGCGACGAAGCGCTGCGACTGTGGCTGGCGCTGCGCGACGCGTCCGTCTCACAGCTCGCAGACGTCGAGCGCGCAGTGCGCGAGTACCTAGGCGATGACGTCGGCGCGGTCGGACGCGACGAGCTGATCGCTCGGCTGCGCAAGGGCGACGTCGTACTGGTAGACGTGCGCCCGGCCGAGGAGTTCAAGGCCGGCCACATCACAGGCGCGCGCTCGATCCCGATCGATGAGCTCGAGCATCGGCTGGCCGAGCTGCCGGCCGACCGCGAGGTCGTGGCCTACTGCCGCGGCCCGTTCTGCGCCTACGCGCACGACGCCGTCCGCCGCCTGCAGGCGGCGGGTCGGCAAGCGCGGCGCCTCGAGGAGGGCTGGCCGGAATGGCGGCTGGCAAGTCAACCCACCGAGCGGCATCGAGCCGCTTGACATCAAGGAGCGCTCACGATGAGCACCGTCGCCCGCCAGCTCGACACCTCAGCCCGCCAGCTCGACACCTCAGAGCTCGAGGATCGCGTCAAGCGCATGTACGAGGAGGTCGCGCTCGAGCCCGAGCATGAGTTCCATTTCGAGACCGGCCGGGCACTCGCCGAACGTCTGGGCTACCCGCCCGCCGACCTTGACCGCATCCCGGCCGCCGCGATCGAATCGTTCGCCGGCGTCGGCTACTTCCTCGACCTCGCAGCGATCACGCCCGGCGAAACGGTGCTCGATCTCGGCAGCGGCTCGGGCACCGACAGCTTCCTCGCCGCGGTTGCCACGACGGCGGCGGGGCACGTCGTCGGCATCGACATGACCCACCAGCAGCGCGCCAAGGCACGGCGGCTCGCCGCCGAGGGAGCCTTCATGCACGTCAGGTTCCGCAACGGCTACATCGAGCGCCCACCCGTAGACGACGCAACCTTCGACTGCGTGATCTCCAACGGCGTCGTCAACCTCTCCCCCGACAAGCCGGCGGTGTTCGCCGCCGCCGCCCGCGCACTGCGCCCCGGCGGACGGCTCGCGCTCGCCGACATCGTCACCGCCGAGCAGCTGCCGCAAGGCGTCACCTGCGACGCCGCGCTGTGGGCCGCGTGCATCGGCGGCGCGATGCAGCGCGACGGCTACCGCGCGGCGATCGAGGGCGCCGGCTTCGAGATCGAGACCTGGCGGGAGAACACCGAGTACCGCTTCGTCTCCGAGCGAGCCGACAACGCGACCCAGAAATACGGCGTCAAGAGCATCTCACTGCTCGCGCGGCGACGCTGACGCCTATGCATCGCGCCGGCGCCCAAGAATGACGACGTACCCGTGCGAGACGCGGATCCCGTCGATGGTGCGATAGCGCTCGTAGAACTCGACCCAGGCGGCGTGCAGCACCACGCGTCGCCGCGGGTCGAGCTGCTCGACGAGTGCCTTGAACGGCGGGCTCGCGGTCGTCAGCAGCTGCCAGATCGCCTCCCCGGAATCGCCCATCTGCACCCACACCTCGGGCATGAATTCGAGCTCGAACGAGTCGCCGAGCAGCGCGCGCGCGTGAGCCTGCTCTCCCCACGAGCCCGGAGGCGGTCCCGGCTCGCGCGGTGGCGCGAAGCGGGCGATCAACTCGTGGAAGGCGTCGCCGCCCTCACCGGCGCGCCACGCGGTCATCCCGAGCCGCCCGCCCGGCCGGCACACGCGCGCCAGCTCGCGCGCCACGGCGGCATGGTCGGGCGCGAACACGACGCCGTGCGCGGAGCTGACGACATCGAAGCTCGCATCCGGGAAGGGCAGCGCCTCCGCGTCGCCGACTTCGAAGCCGATCGCGAGCCCCTGCTCGGCGGCGAGACGCTTCGCGGTCTCGATCAACGGCGGCGCAAGGTCCAGCCCCGTGACGCTCGCTCCCCCGCGCGCGGCGCGCATCGCGACCGCACCGGTGCCCGTCGCTACATCGAGCCAGCGCTCGCCCGGGCGAGGAACCAACGCCGCGATGAGACGGTCGTGGATCGCGCCCATCGTCGCCGCGACGCGCTCCCACGGCGCGCCGCCCCACATCTCGCGCTCGCGTTCCTTGGCCCCGGCCATGACCGATCGATCCTACGCGGACCGCGAGCAGCCAGTTGTTCCTGTCAGGCTTGACGCGCGCTGTGCCGCGCGCCGACCATACGCGGGCCGAGCAGGAGCGTCGAAGCCGGGCCAGCCGCTTGAGCATTCGCGGCTGTCCAATGTCGATCGATACCCCCCGGGGTACGATCGCTTCGTTGAGGCACGCGACTCGCTTCTGCACTTCCCCGGACGGCGTCGGGCTCGCGTACGCGATCGAGGGTGACGGCCCGCCGCTGATCAAGGCGGGCAACTGGATGACGCATCTCGACTACGACCGGCAGAGCCCGGTCTGGCGGCACTGGGTCAGAGAGCTGAGCCGGGGGCACACGCTGATTCGCTACGACGACCGTGGCTGCGGGCTCTCGGACCGCCAATTCGACGGCACGCCGACGCTCGACACCTTCGTAGGCGATCTGGCTGCCGTCGTTGACGCCACAGGGCTCGATCGCTTCGCTCTGCTGGGCCTATCCGGCGGCGGGCCGACCGTGATCCAGTACGCGGCTCGGAACCCCGAGCGCGTCACCCATCTCGTGCTCTGGGGCAGCTACACGCGCGGCCGTTACCGCCGCGGCGATGACGATGCTGAGCAATCGCGGCTGCTGGGCGAGCTGATGCGAGTGGGCTGGGGCGGCACCGTCCCGGCATTCCGCCAGGTGTTCAGCTCGATGTTCATCCCCAGCGCCGGCGAGGAGCAGAAGCGCTGGTATGACGACATGCAGCAGGCCTCGAGCAGCGGCGAAGTAGCGGCACGGCTGTGGCGGTCGCGCACCCAGACGGACGTCAGCGACGCGGCGCGCACCATCACGCAGCCGGCGCTCGTGGTACACGCGCGCGGCGACCGCGTGATTCCCTACGAGGAGGGGCGGCGCCTTGCCTCCTTGCTGCCGAACGCTCGCTTCGTGACGCTCGAGACCGACAATCACATCCTTCAGGAAGGCGAGCCGGCCTGGGAGGTGTTCCTCTCCGAGGTGCGTGCCTTCCTCGGCGGCGAACGAACACCCACCGTGGCCGCCGATGTCTCCGATCTGAGCGAGCGCGAGCGCGAGGTACTGGAGCTGGTGGCGGCCGGCCTCAGCAACGAGCAGATCGCGGAGCGGCTGTTCCTGAGCACCCGCACCGTGGAGCGCCACCTCTCGAACGTCTACGCGAAGCTGAGACTGTCCGGCAAATCCGCGCGCGCCGCCGCCGCGGCGCGCTTCTCGCGTACGTGACAGCCGCCAGCGGCTGACCTCAGCCTGGGTGGTGCCGCCGATGGCGCGGCGCCGCGGCGCCCGTACGGTCGCCACATGAACACTCGGCTCGCATTTCACCTCGCCCATGCTCGTCTGAACGAGCTCCACTCGACCGCCGCGGAGCGGCGTCGAACTCGCGCGCCCACGCGACCGCGCACCGACGGCGTGACGGCTCCGTTCGCGGCGATGTTCGCTGCCCAGGCCGGACTGCTTTCGCTCGGCCCGGTGCTGGCGCCTGTCGCGCGCGAGCTTGACGTGTCGATCGCCGCCGCCGGGCAACTGCGCGAGCGGGCAGAACGGCGCCGCCGGCGAAGGCGCGGGCTGTGCGGTCTGCCCGCCGGGCTGCGGTGACTTCCTGATGTTCGGGGCGCGTCGCCCCTCTACGCGAGCGGCGGGGGTCGTCGGAGCCTGCTTCGAACTCGCCAAAGCCTCGCCAGAAGTCAGCCAGAATCGATCACCCCGCCTGGCTCACGTGGCTCGCGATCCACCTCTTCTACCTGATCGGCTTCCAGAACCGGCTGCTCGTCGTCACCAGGTGGGCGATCAGCTTCCTCACACGCGGCCGCGGCGCGCGGCTCCTCGTGCATGGGGCGCGCGCGGCAAGCCTGCCGGTCGCGTTCGCTACGAGGAGCTGATGCTGCGCTCGACCGCGTGGGCGACGTCCACTCGCGAGGATGCGCCGAGCTTGGCGAAGATGTTGCGCAGATGCGACTCGACCGTCTTCTCGCTGAGGAACAGCTCGGCCGCGACCTCCTTGTTCGTCTTGCGAGCCGTGACCAGTGTCGCGACCTCGTGCTCGCGCCGTGACAGCGACTCGATGCCCCCGCCGGCCGCGCCGGACGGTCCGCGGGGCTCGGTCCGGGCGCCGAGCTGTCGCATCTGCCGGCGTGCCTCGCCGCGGTCGCGCAGCGCGCCGCGTTCGTCGAGGTCGTGCTCCGCGCGGCGGAGCAGCGCGACGGCGCCATCGCGGTCCCCGGCGGCGGCCAGGGCCGTGCCGGCCAGCAGACGCGAGCGCGCCGCGTCGACGGGCGCGCCGGCTGCCGCGGCGCCGGCGGCGGAGGCGAGCGCCAGGTCGACGGCATCCGCCTGCCCGCGTGCAAGCTGCACGCGGGCGCGGGCGCGCTGGGCCACGGCCGTCGCCAATGGCAGCCCGAGCTCGGCGGCGTCGGCCTCGGCCGACTCGGCGCACACGGCCGCCTGCTCGAGGCGGTCGCCGTCCAGCTCGATCCGCGTCATCGATTCCTTGTAGCCCACCCGCCAGGTCGGCGGGATCAGGGGCAGCTCCCATCCGCCGGCGGCCGCCACCAGCTCCTCGGTGTCGGCGGCGGAGGCACCGAGCTCGCGCAGGGTCACCGCGAGGCGAACGCGGGCCATCGCGCCAAGGTGCCCGCCTTCGACGTCGGCGACGCAGGCGACGCTCCGCTCGGCCGCGCGCCGGGCGCCGTCGAGGTCCCCGGTCGCCATCGCGATCTGCGCGGTTGCCGTGAGCACGCCGCTGGTCATGAAGTCGTTGGCGGCGATCTCCGCCGTCTCGATCGCCTCCTCCTGCAGCGCGGTGGCCGCGGACAGGTCCCCTCGGATCGTGGTGCTCAGGGCCTGTGCGGTGAGGATCAGCTGGGCGAACTGCCCCTGGCCGGTGGCGCGGGCAACGGCGGCGCCTCGCGCGGCGTGGCGGATCGAGTCGTCGAAGCGCTCGATGAGATACTCGGCCCAGGCGAGACGACTGAGGCTGTCGAGGTACAGCGCGAGCGTGTCGTCGGGGAGGTCGTCGAGACGCGCGCCGGCCTCGTCGGCGTTGGAGCGCGCTTCAGCGACCAGCCCGGCATTGGCGCAGCCGTGCGCAAGCACGGCCGCCGCCGTGCCCACGAGCGCCGGCTCGCCGAGGGCCCGAGCGGCGGCGAGTCCGCGCCTGGCCATGTCGCACATCCGCTCGAGCTCGAGCGTGAAGAACGCGCCCGTCGCCAGGTCCAGCAGCACGCCCACCGCCTCGCGCGAGCCCTGATCGGGAAGCGTGTTCAGCGTCTCGACGAGCCGCCGCTCCGCGCGCTCGTGGCGTCCGAGGAAGTTCTCGCACCCGGCGCACGCGGAGGTGAGCCTGAGGCGAAGGGCGATGTCGTCGCCGGGGACGAGGTCGATCGCCTCCAGGAGCGTGTCCGAGCAGCGCTCGAGGGCGCCGGTGGACTGCTGAACCTGCGCGAGCTTCATCAGGGCGTGCAGGCGTGCCGGTCGATCTTCATCGGGCGTCAGGCGAAGCGCGGCCGCGTACCAGCGCGCCGCGCTCGCGGGCGCCCTGGGCGCGTCGGCGTCGCCTGCCTCGTGCAGCAGCTCGATCGAGGCCTGCTCGCCCCGGACGCCGGACTGCTCGACGTGATGGGCCCGCGCTGCAGCCGACGCGCGCTGCGCCGCCAGCGCCTGCGCCGCCCGCGCGTGCGCGGCGAGTCGCCAGCCGCCTTTGCTCGATGCATAGACGGCACGACGCACGAGCGGATGCCGGAATGCGAAGCGACGCGGCACATCGGTGGCATGCAACAGGCGCACGTCGAGCAACTCATCCAGCGCCGAGATGCCGGCGTGCGGCGGCAGCTCCGCAATCGCATACGCAAGCTCTGGCTCGAACGGATCGCCGGCGATCGCACCGGCTCGCAAGAGCACGCGCGCCTCGGCTGTCAGCGCCTCGAGCTCCTCGACCAGCGCAGCGGCGACGACGCGTGGAACGCCGGCGTCCAGCGCCAGGCGATCGCCGGTCGAGGTCCGCGAGAGGAGCGCGGACGCGTGCGCGAGCTGGAGTGTGTAGAAGGGGTTGCCTCCGCTCTGCGTATAGATCGCCGTCAGCTGCTCCGCGGGGAGATGCTCGCCGGCCAGTTGCGAGCACTCCGGCTCGCTCAGCGGCCCGAGCTCGATGATCGTGACGGCAGGCGCCGCGAGCGCCGAGCTGAGCTTCGCGGGCGCCTTCCCGGAGCGATAGCCGAGCGCCAGCAGCACGCGCCCGCTCGTGCCGCGGCGCAGCAGCGCGGCGAGTACGTCGATCGATGCCGCGTCGCTCCAATGCAGATCGTCGAGCACCAACACGAGCGGCTTGTCATCCGCGATCACATCCAACAGCGCGCGGAGCGCGCGATGAGCCCGATGGCGCTCGTCCCCTAGGCCGGGCGCAGCCGCGGCACGTCGCAGCGACGGCAGCACGCCGGAGAGATCGGCCAGCCAGTCCTGGTCGACGTCCTCGCGCGCCGGGAGGTCCTGCGATGCGACGTAGGCATCGAGCGCGTCCACCCACACCCCGAACGACAGGTCGCGCTCGAACTCCGCCGCCGATCCCGCCAGAACCAGATGGCCGCGTCCCTCCGCGCGCCGCCGCAACTCGGACAGCAGCCACGTCTTCCCGATCCCCGGCTCGCCCTCGATCACCACGCACGTCGTCGCCCCGCCGCCGAGATCATCGAGCACCTCCCCGAGCCGTTCGAGCTCAGGTCCTCGCCCGACCGGATCCTCGGGGCTCAACGCCACCGCTGGTCCAGCATAACCCCGCCGAGCACCCGCGTGGGATCGAGCGGCCCGGCGGTTGCAGGCAGCACCTTCAGGGTCGCGGTTGCGGGGGCGTCCCTGATGTCCCGCAAGCGGCACGCCGACAAGCTGCCTGCCATGCCGCTGTTCCTGATCCACCACCAGCATGCCCCCGCCGAGTGCGCAGCGGCGTTCGCGGCTTGGCTGGGCTTCGACAGCCCGCTGCGCGGCGGAGCAGCGGCCTCGACCTGCCTGGAGGGCGGTCACGCCCTCTGGTGGCGGGTCGAGGCCACCGATCGGCAGGCCGCGCTCGCTCTGCTCCCGCACTACGTCGCGCACCGCACCCACGTGATCCCGGTGCGCGACATCCACATCCCATGACCAACCTCGAACGAGGAGACCCCATGCAACCGGAAGCGATCGACCCGAAGGTGTTCGCGCGTCGATGGAAGACGCTCGCGGTCCTCGCCCTCAGCCTGCTCATCATCGGCCTCGACAACACGGTGCTCAACGTCGCGCTGCCGACGCTTCAAACGCACTTCTCGGCCTCGGGCTCCACGCTGCAGTGGATCGTCGACTCGTACCTGCTCTCCTTCGCGGGCGTCCTGCTCACGATGGGCACGCTCGGCGACCGCTTCGGGCGCAGACGCGCCCTGCAGGCCGGGCTCGTGCTGTTCGGGGTCGCCAGTGTGCTCGCCGCGTTCGCCCAGGACGCCACGCAGCTGATCGTGCTCCGCGCTGCGATGGGCGTGGGCGGCGCGATGATCATGCCGGCCACGCTGTCGGTGATCATCGACATCTTCCCGCGCGAGGAGCGCGGCAAGGCGATCGGCATCTGGTCCGCGATCGCGGGCGTCGGCATCGGCCTCGGCCCATTCGTCGGCGGACTGCTGCTCGAGTGGTTCTCCTGGAGCTCGGTGTTCTGGCTGAATGTCCCGATCGTGGGCGTCGCCCTGATCGCCGGCTTCGCCCTCGTCCCCGAGAGCCGCGACCCCAAGCCCGGCGCATTCGACCTCCGCGGGGCGGCGCTGTCGATCGCGACGCTCGTCACGCTCGTCTACGGGATCATCGAAGCCAGTCCGCGCGGCTGGACCGACCCGGTCGTGCTCGGCTGCTTCGCGGCGGCCGCCGTCCTCGGCGCCGTCTTCGTCATGTGGGAGCGCAAGGTCGCCTCACCGATGCTGCCGCTGGCGTTCTTCCGCGATCCGCGCTTCACCGTCGCCTCCGTGGGCGTCGGACTCGTCTTCTTCGCGATGATGGGCTCGGTCTTCGCCTTCACGCAGTACCTGCAGTTCGCGCACGGCTTCAGCGCGCTGGAAGCGGGCGCGGCGATGCTGCCGCTCGCCCTCGGCCTGGTGATCGGCTCCGGCGTATCCAACCGCCTGACGCAGCGAGTCGGCCGGACCTACGTCATCGCGGGCGGCCTGATCGGCGTCGCGGTCGTCCTGAGCACCAGCCTCGCCTGGACGCCGGACATGGCGCCCGCACTGCTGGGACTCGTCACGTTCGGGCTCGCGCTGTCGATGGGCTCCGCGATGGCGCCGGCCACCGAATCCGTCATGAGCGCGGTGCCCGAAGCCAGGGCCGGCGTCGGATCGGCGATGAGCGACGTCACCCGGCAGGTCGGCGGCGCGCTCGGCGTCGCGGTCATCGGCTCGATCATCGCGACCGCGTACTCACGCGACATGACAGCCGCCCCGGACGCCGCCCGCGAGTCCGTCGGCGCCGCCCACGCGATCGCCGGGCAGGTCGGCGGCGCATCTGGTCGCGAGCTCGCCGACACCGCCGGGCAGGCGTTCACCGGGGCCCTCGGCATGGGCCTCACCGCCGCCGCCGCGGTCGCGCTCGCCGGCGCGCTGCTGGTCCTCCTGCGTCTGCCGAGCGGGCGGACGCGAACCACGACGCCGGCCGCGGCGCGACCGCTCCCGACCATCCAGCCGCAGCCCAGCGCCCCGTGACCACATCGAACATGAAAGGAACCGTCGCCAGCCGGCCGGGGCGACGCTCCGGCGGCTCGACGACCTCGTGGGTCGGTCCGGCGCAAGTCGGGGCAGCGGACGCGAACGGCACGTGACGGTGCCGGCTCGTGGAGCCTGCCGTTTGGGCACCGAGATGGATCTCGGTGCCCGAATTCGAGCGCGGGCTGTCGCCACAGGCCGCCGGCACACGCCGAAGACGAGCGAACCGATAATCAAAGGAGACGAGCGAGCGTGCAACCGCGACCGCGCACCACGGGCATCGCGAGCACGACGACGACAGCTCGACGACCCCGACCGCGCGACGCGCTCGCGCCACATGACCTCGACGACTCTCACGCCTTCTCGACGAGGCGGTTCAGACACCCTCACGGGTGAACGTCATATGCGTGACTCCGCTGGGCGAGGACGTGGCCTCGACCTCGTAATCCTTCTCGAGACCCTCCAGTCCGTCCCAGAGCCGCACGCCCCGGCCGAGCAGGATCGGGACCACCACGATGTGCATGTGGTCGACGAGCCCGGCAGCAAGGAATTCGCGTATCACGGTGGGACCTCCGCCGATGCGTACGTCCTTGCCGTCCGCGGCCTCGCGGGCCGTCTCGAGCGCCTCGGCAGGCGAAGCGTCGATGAAGTGGAACGTCGTGCCGCCCTCCATCTCGATCGACGGGCGCGTGTGATGAGTGAGGACGAAGACCGGTGTGTGGAACGGCGGGTTGGGACCCCACGCGCCCTTCCACTCCAGGTCCTCGTGCCATCCGGGGTGGCCGAACTTCCCGGCACCCATGATCTCGGCGCCGACCCCCGAAGCGAACTGCTGGGCGAAGGCGTCGTCGACGCCGCCGCTACCGCCGGGCTGCCACCACCGGGTGGTGAACAACCATTGGTGCAGCCGATCCCCAGCGTGACCGAAATGTGCGTCGTGGCTCTGACCCTCACCGGTGCCGAAGCCGTCGAGCGAGATGCAGAAGTTCTGGACGCGGACAAGTGACATGGCTAGCGCTCCTTCGTTCACCGGGGAGTTGATTCCTCTTGCGGTCTCGATCGAGATCAGTCGTAGTAGCGGCGGGCGCTGGAGCCGACGCGTGTCACGTCGGTGCCGTAGACGTGGATCGAGATCGCGGTCGTGTCGCCGGTGTTGTGCACGCGGTGGATGTCGCCCGGCGGCGCGAAGCCGCTGACGTCGCCGACGTGGTTGTCGCTGCGGCCAACCAGGTTCAAGTCGGCGTCGAACAGCTCCTCGTGCTCGACGCCCTGGATGACGCCGAACACGCACCAGGTGACGTGGTCGTGGATCCGGGTGAGCTGGCCGGGCCGCCAGACCAGCGCGACGATCGAGAACGAGCCGTCCGGCTCGACGTACAGGTTGTGGGCGCAGTAGTCGTCGGGTGAGCCGAGCCGGTGCTCGGCGGTCAGGACGTCCGGGGTGGGCCGGTGCCGGCGCAGCTGGTCGGCGACGAGCTGAGCGGTCTCGGCCCAGTCGGCATGGCTGTCGACGGCGGTGCGGATACCGGCGACGAGTGGGCTCAGCCGGCTCGCGGGGCGGATCTGGGTTGCGGTCATGCCTTTCAGCTTGCGCCCCACCGGCTCATACGTCCAATGCCAACCTTCGTGCTGACTCATAGATAGAGTTGATGCATGCTTGACGTCAACCGGCTGCGCGTCATCGACGCCGTCGCGCGCCATGGATCGGTCACCGCGGCGGCGAAGGAACTGCACTACTCGCAGCCGTCGGTCACCCACCACCTCGCCCGGCTCGAGGCCGAGACCGGCGCGCAGCTGCTGCAGCGGGTCGGCCGCGGGATTCGGCTCACCCCCGCCGGGCAGCTGCTGGCCGACCGCGCCGCCGAGATCATCGGCCGCGTCGATGCCGCCGGCGCGGAGCTGTCCGCCCACGTGGGATTGAACGCCGGACGCGTGCGCCTCGCCGGCTTCGCCTCGGCGAACGGATCGCTCGTGCCGGCGGCGCTGGCGACGCTGGCGAACCGGTATCCGAGCCTGGAGATCAGCCTGACCGACACGCATCCGCTCGACGCGCTCGAGCTGCTGCGCACCGGCAAGGTCGAGGTCGCGATCATCTTCCGCTACGACGAGACCGAGCCCGAGCCCCCCGGGGTGCGCCTGCATCACCTGCTTGACGATTCGGTCTACCTGCTGTCGACGCGTCGCGAGCGCGGGCTGGCCACCTTGCGCGACGCGACGTGGATCGCCGGCTGCGAGCGATGCCGCAGCCACCTGCTGTCCTTGTGCGCCGACGCCGGGTTCGATCCGCGGATCGGCTACAGCTCCGATGACATGGTTGTGATGCAAGCGTGGGTGGCCGCCGGGCTCGGGGTGGCGACCCAGACCGGGCTGGCACTGCGCGCCCACCGCAGCGACGGCGTCGTCGTGACCGAACTCCCCGACTCGAAGCGGCACATCTACGCCGCGACCTACGGCGAGCCGCCCGACCCGCCCGCCACCGCCGCCCTCCTGGCAGCGCTCGCCGAGGCCGCCGCGGCGGCGGTCACCTCCTCCGGCCAGAACCTCCGCTCACCTGTGGAGTCGAGGTAGTGAGCGCCGTTGTCGATCGCCGCGTCCAGCGCGGGGCGGCCCCAGCGGTCGAACGGCCCGACGGTCGAGAGCAGGAGATCGCCGCGCTCGACGAGCGAATGGATCGATGCGGGGTCGGTGACGTCCGCCGCACGGGTGTCCAGTCCGCCCAGCCGCTCGGTCACGCTGGCGAGCTTGTGCCTGGAGCGTGCGGCCAGCACTGGCCGCAGGTCGCGGCGAACGAGGGCCTCGGCGACGAGGCCGCCGGCATAGCCCGGCGCGCCCGAAGACCACGATTCGGGGGCTCATCGGGCTGGAACTCCCGGACGCGAGCCGGCGGGCACCTCGCCCGCTGTGGACGCCTGGTTCATCCCAGGCGTTGTCGGGTGGTCGGCGGTCATTCGAGGCGCTGCGGCAGCTGCGATCACCGCAGCTAGGCGGCGAGCTGGTTGGTCTTGCGGATCTGCCTGTCGAACAGGGGCGAGGGCACGTAGCGGCGCAGCTTGCTGACGCGGCGGGCGAGCGTTCCGGCCGGGTATCGCAGTTTCGGATGTGTGTCGGTGGCCGCGGCGACGATGGCCTCGCCCACGACGGCGGGTTCGTCGCCGGCCTTCACGGCGGCGGCAGTCAGCACGTCGCTGGCTTCGCGGCGTCGCGCGTAGAGCGCAAGCGGCTCGTCGACCGCGACGGCGTTGGCGTCGAACGAGGTCCTGGTGTAGCCCGGCTCGACCAGCAGCACCCGGACCCCGTGGTCGCGTACTTCGTGGTCCAGCGACTCCGAGTATCCCTCGATGGCGTGCTTGGTCGCCGCATACAAGGCCATGAACGGGGCCGGCAGGAAACCCAAGACGGAGCTGACATTGATGATCCGGCCGCTGCCCTGCTCGCGCATATGCGGCAGCACCGCGCGCGTCATCCGGATCGCGCCGAAGACATCGGTCTCGAACAGCGCGCGGGTCTGCTCGATCGAGCTCTCCTCCGCCGCGCCGGCAACGCCGACGCCCGCGTTGTTGACCAAGATGTCGATACGGCCGGATCGCTCGAGCACCTCGCGCACCGCAGCGGCGACCGACTCATCGTCGGTGACGTCGAGCGGCAGGAACACCACTCCGTCCCGGCTCTCGCCGGCGGCCGCCCTCCGGCTGGTGCCGTACACGGTGAACCCGGCGCCGGCGAGCGCACGCGCGGCCGCCTCACCGATCCCGACCGACGCTCCCGTCACAAGCGCTACGCGCCCTGTCTCGACTGCCATGACCACTCCTTCGCGCGATTGAAGTACGATCATACTATCATACTATGGCCGTAATACAAAGGGCCCGGAGACGGAATGGGCGCCACCGACCGTCGTGAACTGACGTCGGAGCCCGGCGCACGCGGTCCCACGACACGATCGAGAGCAGTTCGACGACGAGGTCGCTAACGCGTGTCGGCGCGCACTCGACGAACTGGACGTCGAGCAGCGCCATTAGCTCGCTTGCCGGCCCGCGGCTGGTCATGACGAGCTCGTCGTCGAACACCTCGGACCTCGACGGCTGTGAGGACACGATCGCGGATGTCATCGAGGGTTGTTCAATCGTTCTTCTGCGGGCGGAACTCAGGCGACGAGCTCCACGGGCTGCGCTGCTGGAGGCGCTTCGGCGGCGCGGCCGCCTGCGGCGACCATGGCGAGCGACGCGGTCACGGCGGTGCCGACCACGAACACCCAAGCGTCCTTGAAAGCGCCCACCGCCTCGCCCCCGCCGGAGGTTCCGACGATCGCGATGAGGATCGCCACGCCCAGCGCCATCCCGATCTGCCTGGCCATGATCAGCACCGCGGTGCCGGTGGCAAGGCGCGACGGCGGCAGGGTGGCGGTGCCCGCACCCTGGGCGCTGGGGAGCGTAAGGGCGACGCCGATGCCGCCGAGGACCAGCGACGGCAGCAGGTCGCTCGCGTAGTCGGGGGTCACCGACATGTGGGTGAGCCACCACAGCCCGCCCAGCGCGAAGAACAGCGTGCCGACGACACCGACGCTCCGCTGGCCGACGCGCTGGCCGACCAGCGAGGCGGGCACGGACAGGACGGCGACCATCGCCGGTCCGGGGGCGAGCATCAGGCCCGCCGTCAGGATCGGCTCGGCCCAGACCGTCGTGACGAACAGAACCGTGCCGAGCAGCATCACTCCGAAGCCCATGAAGAAGACGACGATCGCCACGCCGGCGAACGCGAAGCCGCGAACCTTGAGCAGCTCCGGCTCAACGACCGGGGCCGGATGTCGCGTCGAGCGGGCGGCCACCGCGGCGACCAGCAGCACCGAGGCCGCAAGGAGCCCGACGACCCGCGCGGAGCCCCAGCCCCAGTCGGGGCCCTCGACGATTGCCAGGGCGAGGGCGCCGATGCCTCCGGCGAGGAGGGCGGCTCCAGCGGCGTCCGGGCGAGCCCCGGCCGGGTCGCGAGACTCGTGCAGGATCTTGAGGCCCACCGCGAGCGCCGCGAGCACGAGCGGAACGTTCACGAGGAACACGAGGCGCCAGCTTCCCTCCACGAGCAGACCCCCGACCGGCGGCCCCGCCGCGGCCGCGGCCCCTCCCGCGGCCGCCCAGATTCCGACGGCGACCTGGCGGCGGTGCGGTGGGAACTCAGGCAGCAGCAGGGCGAGGGAGGTGGGGAGCATCAGTGCCGCGCCCGCCGCCTGGAATGCTCGGGCGCCGATGAGGAACTCCACTGAGGGCGCCGCAGCACTGGCCGCCGAGGCGACCATGAATAGCGCCAACCCGGCGAGGAAGGCGCGCTTGCGACCGGCGCGGTCCGCCCAGCGGCCGGCGGGCACCAGCAGCGCGGCGAACACGATCGCGTAGACGTTGAGCACCCAGGAGAGCTCGGCGAGCGAGCTGTCTGGGAAGTCTCGCCGCAGATCCGGGAACGCGATGTTGACGATGAACAGGTCGAGGCTCGAGAGGAACACCCCGACGCACACGACCACGGCCACCTTGGCGCGCCGGCTCACTCGGACTACCGTCGGCGGTTGAGTTGCATGGCGAAACGCACCATATCAGAGCGGGTTGCTTCACGCAACTAAGCCCGCTAATGTTGTTCCTCGTATGCTTCGACGTGACTACGCCGGCCAGAACTGCTCGATCGCGGCGACCCTCGAACTGATCGGGGAGCGGTGGACGCTGCTGATCGTCCGCGACGCCTTCCTCGGCATCCGCCGCTTCGACGACTTCCAGGCCCGCCTGGGGATCGCGCGCAACGTGCTGCAGGTGCGGCTGGAACGGCTGGTCGAGCAGGGGCTGCTGACGCGCGTCGAGTACCAGGAGCGCCCCCGGCGCTTCGAGTATCGGCTGACCTCGAAGGGGCTGGACCTCTGGCCGGTGCTGGTCGCGCTGATGAAGTGGGGCGACAAGCACGCGGCCCCAGCCGGCCCGCCGGTCGTGCTGCGACATGTGGACTGCGGCGGCGAGGCCGACGACCGCCGCATCTGCACGAAGTGCTCGACGCCGCTAGAGGCCGACCAGGTGCGGGCAGAGCTCGGTCCCGGCGCCAAGCGCGGGCAGCGCACGCCGGGCGCTCCGGTCGCGGCTTAAGCCAGCCCGGCTTCCGACCGCTCAGGCCACGAGCGGCCGGGTGATCACCCATCCGCTGAACCCGCCTGGCGTGAGTTCGTGCTCGCCAACCAGCAACGCGCGAGCCTCAAGAAGCGTGGGCCCTCGCTTCACGCATGGGCGGGAGCCGCACCGCGCCAGGCGCGACTAACTAAACGAGAGTGCCGCTCTCCCATGCGAGCTGCGCTCCTGGCGATCGGCGGCAAGAGTGCCGCTCCCGCGTCGGAAGCAGGCGCCCCGCCGACTGCTGTCGCACGAGAGGCAGCGCTCTTGGCGGGTCGCGGCTAGGAGCTGACGCGGCGCAGTTCGCCCGGCGCGGCGAGCCGGAGCTCGCGGCGGTGATTGGCGTCGCGCTGGCGCCGCTCGTCCTCGGGAGTCTGCGGCTCGAGGGCGGGCAGCGGGACGGGCTTCTCGTCCTCCCCCAGGGCCACCAAGGTCAAGTACGCGGTGAAGGTGTGCGCGACCTCGCCGGTCGGCACGTGTTCGGCCTCGGCGCGCACGCCGACCTCCATCGAGGTTCGCCAGGCGGCGTTGACGGTCGCCCGCAGCGTGATGACGTCGCCGACCTTCACGGGCGAGCGGAACTTCATCGCGTCCACCGCGGCGGTCACCACGCGTCCACCGGCCATGCGCGTCGCCGCGATCACCGCCACGTCGTCGCACAGCTTCATGACCCAGCCGCCGTGGACGTTGCCGGCCAGGTTCGCGTCCTGTATGCCGGTGCGGTACGTAAGCACCGAGACCGTTTCGGCGGGATGCCGCGCCAAGGCCGGCGCATCTTGTCAGTCGCGGTTGTTTAGCGACTGCCGCTTTATGACCGAGGCAGCAGCCCGCGGCACCTTGCCTCGGGGCTCGCTCGCGAGCGCTCCGAGAAGCGGCGGCGCGAAGACGGCCGAAGGCGCAGCCGTGCGACCGCTTCGAGTTCCCTTGTCCGCGTTGGGGACCCGCGCGGGCGCGCCAAAGTCGAGAACTTTGCTCCCCAGAGAGAAGCAGCGGTGCGGCCCGAGCCGGGCGCCGCTGTCGCGAGTGACGAACCGCAGCAGCCCGACCGCGCTGCCCAGATGGGACCCGCCGGTCGACCCGCGGACGCTGAATCGCGATGCGTGGGCGGCCGGCGGGATCGTGCGTCAACCGGCGCGAGGACACGGGTACCGGCACCCTGCCGGGCGATCGGCGCCCGCATTGGCCACGCCGCTCAGCGTTCCGCGATGGCGATCTCCTCCTGCGCCTCGGTGCGTTCGGGCTCCGTGACCTCGGGCGGTGCGTCCGGGTCGGCGACCGGGCGCGTCTGCTCGAAGTCGTGCCACATCTCGTGGCTCTCGTCCGCCTCCCGGCGGCGCCGCAAGTAACGCTCGGAGCACATGCTCGAGACCTCCTCTCGAGGTGGGGAGAACCGATGTTCCTCGCTCGCGCGAGCCAGTCAAGTCACGCCGTCGGGGAGGTGATGACAGTGAACGGCGCGCGGAGGCGCCGGGATCCCGAGCGCAGCGGAGGGTCAGTCCCCGGACAGCGCGAGCCCGAACGGCGTGCCCTCGCAGTCGCGGCACACCGACCAGGCCTCCCCGGGATGGACCACGCTGCCGCCCAATGCGCGCACCCGCTCGAGCGCGAGCGCCATGTCAGGCACGGCGAAATACGGCAGCGATGCCGTGTCGCCCGGCCCGGGGCCGCGCGCATGGATCCCGACCGCGGGCCCCGCGCCGCGGGTTTGACGCCCGGAGCCCTCGCGCTCGAGGCGCTGCTCGACGCGGTGATCGAGCAGCCCTTCCCAGAAGCGGCGCGCCCGCTCGGGGTCATCCGCAGGAAACTCGATCAGCGACAAGCGCGCGCCGGGCATGCGCCCAACGCTACCGCTCGATCGAGCACAATCGGCCATGTCCAGACCCGGCGTGCACCGCACCCGAGCGGCTCCCCGACGGCCCCGGCATCGCCGTGCTCGTCACCGCGGGTGCCGGGCGCCGTGCGATCGGCAACCGACGATGCCGCGGCGCTGATCGCCTGGCTGGCCCGCCACCGCGCCCCGCGCACCGGCGAAGTGCTCACGCGGCTACAGCGCCACGGCTGGACGCTCAAGCTGCCCGACCCGGCCCGCCGCAACGCAGAGCGAGCTCTGGGCCAGCGCCGGCTTTGCCGGCGTCGAGCAGGCGCGCGCCGCAGCTCGCCCCTTCGAGGGACGCGTCGATCGCCCGATGCGCTGAACACCCGCCATCCGGCCGGCCGAGACGACGTCGGTACCGGTGACAGAGCCGCGCGGCGCGCAGCGCGCGTGGCCGTCGGCGGCCGCCTAAGCCACGGCTCGCAGACTGCCGCTCCACGCCGCCCCCTTGTGATCAACGAATGGCATAGCCACACGATCGCTCCTCTCCGCGCGAGCAGGCGGCAGGGCGATCCAGCACGTCACCGCGAACCGGTCGACGATGACCTCTCCGCGACACGCCGCCCCGGCTATGGACCGGCGCACGTCCGCCTCGCCGAGCTCACGGACGCACCGCATCCGCTTGCGACGCTCGCCGCGCTTCGGACCTCAGCCGCGACCTGCTGTTGGCGACGAGCGGGTCCTAAGGTTCCCGTGACACAGACCTGCTTCCCTGGTGCGGCGAGAGTCCCGTGCATTCTGTTCTGGGCGAGCCTACGCGGTCGCGAGCCGAAGCCTCAAGCGTCGCGGTGACGATCGCCGAAGCGTTGGTGAGGTCCATAAGAGCTCCTCCCGGATTGATCGTGGAAGCTGGTGCGCTACGCCGCGGTCGGCGGTCCGAACCAAGTGGTTAGCGCGTTAATGAGCCCCAGGTGGGTGCCCTCTCCCACCCAGGCAACGTATCCGTCGGGCCGGATCAGCACGGCGGTGGGAGCGGTTACCGCGCCGAGAACCGGAAGCTCCCACAGGCCGACATATTCAGCGTCGATCAGCTGGACTTGGTCAGCCCATGGAGCGATGTTGAGGTCGCCGGGCGGACCGAGGTTGAGCAGCACCGGCTTGGCGTCGTGCAGCAGCTCGAAGACCCGGAGCGGGCCCGTCGGCGGTCACGAGGTCCAGGTCGGGCATGCGGCGTCCGAGCAGCGGATGCCCCTCGCCGAGGTCGTAATGAATGTCCAGCCCGGAGATGATCCCGGCCAGCCGCTTGCGAGGCTCGTCCATGCTCGCCAGCTCCGACACCACATCGACCAGGGCCTTCATGCGCTCGTCGCGGCGCTGGAGCGCGGCCTGCGCCATCGTGTGCTTGAGCGCGCGGGCAGCGACCGGATGACGCTCGGCGTGATACGTATCCAGGAGGCTCTCCGGGGAGGTCCCGTTGACCACCTGAGCCAGCTTCCATCCCAGATTCACCGCGTCCTGCACACCGAGGCTGAGGCCCTGTCCACCGGCCGGGTAATGCACGTGAGCTGCGTCGCCCGCGAGCAGCACTCTTCTGTCGCGGTAGGCCGCGGCCTGCCGAGTCATGTCGGTGAACCTGGAGATCCACGTGGGGTTGTGGATTCCGAAGTCGGTGCCATACACGGTGATGAGCGCTTCGCTCAGATCGCGCAGGGTGGGCTCGCTGCTGGGCCCGAGCTGCGGCTCGGTCACGACGACCCGGACCGTCCTCCCATCCGCCATCCTGTGGAGGCCGTGGACGCCCGTGGCGTCGTGACGAACGCCCGGCGGCGGTTCCTCGGTCATCTCGACCTCGGCGATCAGGTTGCTCCTCGTCGGATCCCACCCCTGGAACTCGATGCCGGCTGCTTTACGGATCAGACTGCGTCCTCCATCGCACCCGACGAGATACCGCGCCCGGAGCGACTCGCCGGCGGACAGCCGGACATGAACCCCGGTGTCATCGTGCGCGAAGCCCGTCACCTCACGCCCGTAATCCATGTGCACCGGCAGCTCGGCGATCCAGCCGGCCATGATCCGCTCGATCTGGTTCTGCCAGATCCCGAGCGAATACGGATGACGCGTCGGGAAGTCGCTCATGTCCAACACGGTCGTGCCAAACGTCGCGACCTGAGCCACCTGACCCTCGGCGAGGAACTGATCAGCGACCCCACGCTGATCCAGCACCTCGATCGTGCGCGAGTGAAAACCGCCGGCCCGTGAGCCGACGAGCACGTGATCGCGACGCCGCTCGATGACCGCGACGTCGATCCCCGCCAACGCCAACTCAGCCGCCAGCATCATCCCGGCGGGACCGCCTCCGGCGATGACGACCGCATGCTCGGTCATCGCCACACTCGGGTCGGATACGTCGAGAAAGACACGCGCATTTCGCTCCTCCATTCCGTGGGTCTGGCTTGCGGCGGGCGATTATGCGGCACGACCCAGGCTTCATGAAGGCCCCCTGTGCGCTATAGGTTGGAGGTGCGGCACTGGCCTAGAGAGCCGGATTGATCGCGCGGCGGTCGGCCTCAGCGATGTTCGCGAGCTAGTGCGCGTGCACCGACTCGTCGGCCATGAGACGCTCGGGGACTCGGTCAATGGGCGCATCAACCACATGGCGAGTCCTGCGCGGCGCGAGTCCGCTGCGATCGGTGACGCGGCCGAACGCATCCGTGCGGTCATCACCGAGGCGATGAATTCGCTCGAGCCGCTCAGCGGCCGCGTCGTCCGACGGTTGTCCGAGCGTCTGTCGGAACTCGAAACAAACCGCAACGAGCTGCTCGAATCCGACATACACGCCGGCGAAGCACGTCTTACGCGACGGGGACGTCGGACGCGGCGACGAGCACGTGCCGGGGTCCGGCGGCAAGGAACTCCGGCACGTCGAAGCCCGGCGCGCGACGGACGATCGAGCCGACGTCCGCTTCGCGGACCAGGCCGCCGAGCTCGTCGATGCAGCGGCGCGCCGCGAGCGCCCGCCGCGCGTGCGGCCGATACCCTTCCCGCTCCGGCGGCCCGGCGATCTAGAGCGAGTCGTTTGACCACAATGGACAGCCATCGGCCCGGCGTCACCGACTTCGTCCACGTCGGTCTTGTCGTCGAGGACCTCGACGAGACAGTCCGGTTTCTTGCGCTGCTCGGCTTCGACTGCGGCGAGCCCGGGATGTTCAGCGGCGAGTGGATCGATCGGATCATTGGTCTCGAGAACGTGACGGTCGAGGTCGTGATGGCTCGCGCCCCCGACGGGAGCGAGATGTTCGAGGTAGTGCGCTTCCACTCGCCTTCCGCCGGCGCGCAAGAGCTTGCGCCGGCCGCGAACCGTCCTGGGCTCCGGCACGTCGCCTTCAAGGTCGACGACGTGCGTGGCGTCGTCGACCGCGTCCGAGAGGCCGGCTGGGAAACGGTCGGGGAGATCGTGGACTACGAGAACACGTTCCTCCTCTGCTACGTCCACGGACCCGAAGGGCTGATCGTCGAACTCGCCGAGCGGCTCGACGGCGCGCCGGCTGAACAGCCAGACTGAACCGCCCCCGGGTTTGAGGGAGGCGGAGGTCAGTGCTGGACGCGGCCGACCGCATCTCTCGCCGGTGAGGAGGACGCCGTAGACCTGGCTCGAGCGCGGCGGCGACCTCAACGCCAGCAAGTCGCGCTCCTCGTCGAGCAGGTACAGGGCGCGTAGATCTCGATAGGATTCGCCCCCGATGCATAGATCGGCAGGTGGATCAGCCGTCGGTTCGCGTAGGCACCTTCGACACGCTTGATGGACGTTCGTCCGGCGTGCGAGCTGCCGTTGTCGACGACCCATTCCATGGTCATGTCATAGGTCCAGCCGCTACCCGGTCTTCGCTAGTGCACCACCGATCACGCCATCCAGCGCGACTCGGGATCACACGAGCGAAAGGCACGACATGAAGATCGTGGTCATCGGCGGAAGCGGGCTCATCGGATCGAAGCTCGTGAAGAAGCTGGGCGAGCACGGGCACGAGGCGATCGCGGCGTCGCCCGACTCCGGCGTGGACACGCTCTCGGGCGAAGGGCTCGACGAGGCGCTCGATGGCGCTTCGGTGGTCATCGACGTCTCGAACTCCCCGTCCTTCGAGGACGCCGCGGTGATGGAGTTCTTCAAGACGTCGACCCGCAACCTCCTCGCCGCGGACGCGGCCGCGGGAGTCGCGCATCACGTGGCGCTGTCGGTCGTCGGCACCGAGCGCCTGACGGAGAGCGGCTACTTCCGCGCGAAGCTCGCCCAGGAGAAGCTGATCGCAGAGTCCTCGATCCCGTACTCGATCGTCCGCGCGACGCAGTTCTACGAGTTCATGAAGCGCGTCGCCGCGGACGCGACCGACGGCAACACCGTCCGCCTTTCGCCGGCGCTCATCCAGCCGATGGCCGCCGACGACGTCGCGCGTGCGATCGGCCGCGTGTCGGTCGGCCCGCCGCTCAACGGGATGGTGGAGATCGCGGGGCCCGAGCAGTTCCGCCTCGACGAGCTCATCCGCGGCGTGCTGACGACGCAGAACGATCCGCGCGAGGTCGTCACCGACCCGCAGGCGCGCTACTTCGGCATCAATCCGAGCGAGCGTGCGCTCCTCCCCGGCCCCGATGCGCGCGTGGCCGACACCCGCTTCAGCGACTGGCTCACGCGGCAGCTCGCAGCCGCGTAGCGCGCTCGCCGTCGAAGCCGCGGCACGGCAGCTCGCCGCCGGGCCGACGGGCCCCGCACTGGCACGAATGGAGCTGGCACTCGCGGCGTAGCAGCCGCGCGTGCCGCCACCGCCGCTGGACGGACCAACGCCGATGTCGATTCCCGGAGCAACAACGAACACCACCGAGCAGACTCCCCCGCCACGACCGAAGCGCGCCCACGAGCCTCCCGGCTCGATCGAGCGTCGGCGAGCTTTCGTCGGTGGCGCGCAGCGGTGAGGCGTAGGGCTCCAAGCGTCGCTCGATGTCGGGCGCGTAGGCGTCCCAGAACCACGCCATCGCCTTCGCTGTGAGGAAGTAGCCCTCCGCGAACTCGTCATACAAGCCGGTGTCCATCGCGGCGTCGATGACGGGGTAGCGGCGGGGATGCTCGCGCTCGGTGGCCTCACCGGGCTGTGTGCGATGCGCACCCCGCGCCGGCTGCCCGTGGTCGCGCCCGCCGGATGAGCGCTAGGTAGTCGAGTCGAGCCACTGCTCGAACGTCGGGCCGGCGAGGACGGCGTCGGGGCCGGGCAGCAGGGCGCCCGATCCCCAGAGGACGTGTTCGGGGTCGTCCGGGTCGCTCACGCCCTCAATTCGGACCGAGTCACCGCGTCGGGCGACGAGCAGCCTCGCCACGTCCACGAGGTTCTCCTCCCGCGGACCGGCGATCTCCGGGATCGTGGCTGGCGAGATCTCCGGTGCGGGGGTCGATCCGTCGGCGAGCTCGGCGAGAGCCTCCGCGACGGTCCTCGCGGCGACCAGCTGCGTGCGCATCTGCGGCACGTAGATGACGTCTCCCTGCCGGCCCCATTCGAGGAACGGCGGTACGAACTCGTGGAACTGCGCCGCTCGCAAGATGCGGACCGGGATCGGGCCCGCCTGCATGGCGCGCTCGTGGGGGACCTTCGACGCGATGTAGCCCGTGCTGAACCGGTCGGCTCCGATGATCGACACCACGACGATCCGCTGGACGCCGGCGCGCTCGCCCACCTCGTGAAGGTTGCGAGAGGCGGCGGTGAAGAACTCCGTGGCCGCCTCTTGGTCGGGCGACGGCCACGAGGCTGCGTCGACGATGCAATCCACGCCTGCCAGAGCCTCGCTCAGACCCTCACCGGTCACCACGTCCACCCCGGTCGAGCGGGACATCGGGACGACCTCGTGGCCGGCCGCCTCGAGTATCTCCACGGTATGGCGACCGACCCTTCCGGTCGCTCCGGCCACCGCAATCTTCCTGCGCTCTTGCATGAGTGTCTCCTTTGTCAGATCCGTTCAAGAGACGACGAACGCGGGACGCGCGAGGGGACAGCTCTACCGTCGCCGCGACGAGCACGACCAGCGACGAAGATCGCGGCGCGCATCAAGCCGAGCACGTGGAGGCCGGTGATGAACGCGTCGTGGGGCGGCGGTCAGCACGGCCGTCGCCCATGCGGACGATCGCCGACGGCTCGTTCCATCGGATGAGGCGGATGTCGTCCGGCCACTCCGCCGCACGAACGCTGGGCGGCCGCCCGCCGCAGCGCCATGCTGCCGGGACTATGACCAATCGTCTCGTGACCGCCGAGAACCGCAAGTGGTGGACGCTCGCCGCCGTCGGCTTCGGCCTGTTCATGATCATGCTCGACAACACCGTCGTGAACGTGGCGCTGCCCACGATCCAGCGTGAGCTCGGCGCCGGGCTCTCCGAGCTCGAGTGGATCGTCTCGGGCTACGCGCTTACGTTCGCCGCGCTCATGCTCACAGGCGGCAAGCTGGCCGACCTCTTCGGGCGCCGGCGCATCTTCGTCATCGGCCTGGCGATGTTCAGCGGCTCCTCGCTCGCCTGCGCGCTCGCGCCGAGCGCCGGATTCCTGATCGGCGCCCGCGTGGCCCAGGGCGCCGGGGCCGCGCTGATGAACCCCGCCACGCTCTCGATCATCACGGCCACGTTCCCGCCGCGCCAGCGCGGCACCGCGATCGGCATCTGGGCCGGCGTCTCCGCGCTCGCGCTCGCGATCGGCCCGCTCGTCGGCGGTCTGCTGACCGAGCACGTCGGCTGGAGCGCGATCTTCTACATCAACGTGCCGATCGGGCTCGTCGCGATCGCCGCGAGCTTCCTGCTCATCGACGAGTCGAAGGACACGACGCAGGACCAGCGGCCCGACGTGCCGGGCCTGCTCTCGTCCGCCGTCGGCCTGTTCGCCCTCACGTACGGGCTGATCGAGGCGAACGGCTACGGCTGGGCCTCCGGGCGGATCCTCGGGGCCTTCGCGCTCGCGGCCGCGGCGCTCGCCGCGTTCGTCGTCCTCGAGCGCCAGCAGCGGGCGCCGATGGTCGATCTCGGCCTCTTCCGCGACGGAACCTTCGCCGGCGCGAACCTCCTGCTCCTGCTCGTGGCGCTCGCGATGTTCGGCGTATTCTTCTTCCTCTCGCTCTACCTGCAGAACGTGCTCGGCTACTCGCCGGTAAAGGCCGGCGCCGCATTCCTCCCGATGACCGGGCTGATAATGGCCGTCGCGCCGCTTGCCGGCCGGCTCTCCGACCGCCGCGGCTCGCGCTGGCTGCTCACTGGCGGCATGGCGCTGCTGGCCGCGCAGCTGCTCTACTTCTCGCGGCTCGGAGTCCACGAGGGCTTCTGGAGCCTCGTGCCCGGCATGCTGCTCGGCGGCGCCGGCATGGGCGCCGCGATGGCGCCCGCCACCGCCGCGGGCCTCAGCGGCGTGCCCGTCGACAAGGCCGGCGTCGGGTCGGCGGTCCTCAACTCCTCGCGCCAGCTCGGCGGCTCGATCGGCATCGCGCTCATCGGCGCGATCATGGCCCACGAGATCGGCGGCCGGTCGACGCCGGTCGCCTTCGTCCACGGGCTCTCGGTGGCGCTCGAGGTGGCTGCGGCGATCGCCGTCGCCGGGGCACTCATCGCCGCCGCGCTCGTGCGCCCGCACGTCGACCGGGACGCCCCCAACGCGCACTCTCCAGGGCGCGCATCCGGCCGGCCGGCGGGCGAACGCGGGCCTACGTCCGGCCTTCCGGCAGAGGCCGAAGCGCAGGCGTGATCGCCATGACCCGGGCGGTCGACGTGCAGCCGACCGTCACGTTCGTCTATCCCGCCCAGGGCACCGTCTCGGAAGAGACCGCGATCGCAGGCGTCTCACCGCGTCGCTACGGGGGTCCTGATGATCCGGGGGCGACCGCGTTGACCCGGATCCCGCGTGAGGCGTACTCGATCGCAAGCGAGCGCGTCACGGCCGCCAACCCGCCGTTGGTGAGGGCCACCAGAGCGGACGGGCCCGAACCGGTCGAGCGCCCGGTCGACCACGGTCCGGGCGGTCTCGGCTGCTGCGATGCCCCCCGACGGTCAGGTAGTCGGGCTCCTCGACGGAGCGCGATCGAGCGCGAGTTGCCCACGACGGCGTACCCGCCACCACGGAATCCGGCTAGAGATCGAGCGTGACCTCAGTGCGGGGCTGTGAGCAGCAGATCAGCGCAGTGCCCGGCGCGGGCGGTTCGAGCGGGTCGGGCCGGTAGCCGACCTCGCCGCTGACGAGCCCGCTCTCGCACGTGTGACACACGCCCGTCCGGCACGACCACCTGACCGGGACGTCGCAGGCCTCCGCGAGCTCCAGCAGGCTCGCGAAGGACGCATCCCACGCGACCGACAGGTTGCTGCGGCTGAACGAGATCGACGGGCCAGAGCCCGGCGCGCCCGCCGGCGGATGCGGTGATCGCGCGGGCCCGTCGACGATGCCGGGCGTGATCGCGTCGGCCGGTCCGAACACCTCGGTGCTGATCCGCTCCGGTGCAGCCCCGCGCGCCGTGAGCGCAGCGGCGATGTCGTGCATGAACGGCCCAGGGCCGCAGAGGTAGAAGTCGGCGTCGGTCGGCGCGCCAGCCTCTGCGAGCACCTCGCCAGTCAGCCGTCCGGCGATATCGAACCCCCGGTCGTGCGGCCCGGGACGGCTGTAGCAAACGATGCGGTGGGCGTCGGGAAGCTGGGCGAGCAGGCCGAGCGCCTCCTGCTTGAAGGCGTGCTCGGCGCCGTTGCGAGCGCCGTGCAACCACCACACCTGCCGCGCCGAACGCCCGCCGGCGAGCACATGAAGCATCGCGAGCACCGGCGTCGCCCCGACCCCGGCGCTGATGAGCACGACGGGGCGATCGCCCGGACGCAGCACGAAGGAGCCGCGTGCCGCGCCCGCCTCGATCACGTCCCCGACGCGGAGCCGGGTGTGCAGGTACTCACTCGCCGCACCGTGCGGTTCGCGTTTCACGCCGATGCGGTAGCTCTCCGAGTTCGGAGCGCCGGACAGCGAGTACGTGCGCAGCAGCGGGGCGGCTCCGGGGTCTGGGCGCAGGCGGACCGTCAGGAACTGCCCGGGCCGCGCTGGCACCGCAGGCTCGCCGTCGAGCGGCACCAGGCGCACCGAGATCACGGAGGCGCTCTCGCGGTCGATCGCGACGACGCGCATCGGCCGCATCCCCGTCCAGGCGAGCTCCGCCGCCCCGTCGCCCGGCGCCCGCTCCAGCAGCTCGCGGAAGGACCCTTGCCATCCCTCGCTCAGCGCCGGGATCCGCAACGCGCGAATCAAATCGCGGCGCGCGTGGCCTGGCAGGTACAGCAGCTCATCGACCTCGGCCACCGTCATTGCCTCCGGGCCGCGCTCCACGCGTTCGATCGCGTCGCCGGCTCCGACCTCCCCTTCCTCGAGCACCCGGAGGTAGAAGCCGGGCCGGCGGTGTGCGACGAGCAGCGAGGGCATCCGCGGCTCGCTCATCCGGATGCCGACGCGATAGCAGGTGACCCGCGGTTGACTGACCTCGAACAGAGCCGAGCCGATCCGGTAGCGGTCACCGACGCAGACCTCGTCGTCGGCGAGCCCGTGCACGGTGAAGTTCTCGCCGAACTGTCCGTAGGTGAAATCGCCGCGGCCGAGGAACTGCTGCCAGTAGCGGTAGGACTCGATCTGGTAGACGAACACCGCGCGGTTGACGCCGCCGTGCCCCTCGGGGTCGCCCTGGCCGTCGCCGTCGACGTTGAGGCGGCGAACCTTCCGGCGACCGTCGACGGAGTCCTTCCAGATCCCGGTGTGAACGATCCGTCCTTCCCACTCGACGTCGCGCGGCATGCCGACGTTAAGCGACAAGAGCCGGCCCGCGGAGGCTTCAGTCACGCGCTCCTGCGTCGCCCGACCACCGCGGCGACCACTACACCGCGCCGCTGCTATGGGCGAACCAGGCGGCATGCTCTCGCCTTGGACGACCCCTCAGTCGTATCGGACGACACCCTCCCATGCGCTCGCAACTGCCTCCAACGAGCACCGCGGCTACGCATCGTTCGGCCCGTCGCCGCGCGACCGGCGATCGTCGACATGGACCCGCTCAAAGTTCGGCGTCTAGGCGTGACGGCCCGTCGTATCCGGGCGCATGCAGGAGGAAGGTCTCCATCGAGAGGCCGTCGACCTCAGTGTCAGTGGAGCTGAGGAACGCCCGCACCTTGCGCCCGGTGATCCGCTCGACGGGCTCGCAGAACTCGCGCACCGTCGAGTACTGGACGGTCACTCGCTTGTCGCGCAGGCGCTCATGCTCGCCCATCTCGACCATGTTGCGCTCCGCTCGGGTGAGCGTGTCTTCCAAGAAGACGACGAGCGCGTCCGGCCCCGCCCAGTATGTGCGCGCGCTTTTCGGGCGACCGAAATGCTCCTTGTACAGACGGACCATCTCAAGCGAGACGTGCACGACAAGCTTGACATCCGGCTCGACTTCGATCGGCTGCGGCTTGGTGGACACGTGGCCACTCCGGGCTCCTCGCGACGATTGGCGCTCAAGTCGAGGAGCTACAGGCTAGAGCGACACAACCACTGTAGACGCAAGCGGTGAAGAAGCAACCCAGGATCGCGCAGGAGACACCCGCTTCCTCGTCAACGGGCGCGCCGGGAAGCTGTCGTCGGGCCGATCGATAAGTTCGCGGCACCACACGATCTCGGTAGACCGCAGACCACGGAAGGAGACGCCGTGTCCGCAACCGTTCGTTACATGTCCATGTCCCTCGACGGATTCATCGCCGGGCCCAATGAGGGACCGGGCAACGGGCTCGGCGACGGCGGGCACCGCCTGCACGAGTGGGCCTTGCCCGGTGCTGACGCCGAACACAAGGCAGTCCGAGGTCTCGCCGGCGTCAACGGCCAGGTGGTCGACGAGTTCATGGCGACCGGGGCGGTCGTCGCCGGCCGGGGGACCTTCGAGCCGGCTGGCGCCTGGGCCGGCGACCACCACGCCGGCGTGCCGATCTTCGTCCTGAGCCGCCGTGAGCCCGACAGCGAAATGGGGCAGTGGCCGCTGGTCACCTATGTGAACGACGTCAGGACCGCGATGTCCGACGCCAAGCGGGCTGCGGGCGACAGGAACGTGCTGGTCCACGGCGCCGGAACCGCGCAGCTCGCGCTCGCTGCCGGCGTCCTCGACGAGCTCGAGATCCATCTCATCCCGGTGCTCCTCGGC
>Ga0307415_100000177_pt1 | contig 28430 bp, 24 predicted proteins | sample DK1Cmetagenome_FD_204524 | JGI IMG/M metagenome (GOLD analysis project Ga0307415, IMG submission 204524) | Maize rhizosphere microbial communities from greenhouse at UC Davis, California, United States - DK15-C-2 | ecosystem: Host-associated > Plants > Roots > Rhizosphere > Soil | place: USA... | reverse complement strand
CGCGACATCGCGGCGTCCGACCTGTGGGAGATCCGGTTCCTGAGCGCGTGGGACGCCACGACCAAGTACGGCGGCCGGCACCGCGGCGGCGTCATCGAGGTGACGACCTGGCACTGACGGCCCTGACGAGGGGCGGCGCTCGTCCGAGTGGCAACACGGCCGAGCAGGGCTCGCCGGCCGGTGGGGGTGCGTGGAGACGAGGTGAGCCATGGACGAGCAGCTCAGACTCATGGCGGTGCTGGCGCATCCCGACGATGAATCGCTGGGCATCGGCGGGACGCTGGCGAAGTACGCGGCGGCGGGGGTGGACACGTGCGTCGTCACCGCCACGCGCGGCGAGCGCGGCCGCTACTTCACCAACGACCGCCGGCCGAGCGACGAGGAGGTCGGGCGCGTTCGCGAGGCGGAGCTCCGGGCGGCGTCCAGGGAGCTGGGCGTGCGGGAGGTCGCGCTCCTCGATTACCTGGACAGCGAGCTCGATCGCGCGGACCCGCGGGAGGCGGTGTCGCGCATCGTCGACCACCTCCGCCGGGTGCGCCCTCAGGTGGTGGTGACCTTCGACCCGTTCGGCGCGTACGGCCACCCCGACCACATCGCCATCTGTCAGCTCACCAGCGCGGCCGTCCTCGCCGCGGCCGACCCGGGCTTCCGCGCCGGTGCCGCGCCGCCGCATCGCGTCGTGAAGCTGTACTATTTCGTCAACGACGAGCCGAAGTGGGCCGCCTACCAGGCCGCGTTCAAGACGCTGGTCAGCCGCGTGGACGGAGTCGAGCGGCGCGCTGTGGCCTGGCCCGACTGGGCGATCTCCGCGCGCGTCGACACGCGCGACCAGTGGGGGACGGTGTGGCGCGCCGTGCGGTGCCACGAGACGCAGTTGGCCATCTACCAGCAGCTCGGAGAGCTGAGCGCCGAGCACCACGAGGCGCTCTGGGGGTCGCAGACGTTCTACCGGGCGCTGAGCCTCGTGAACGGCGGGCGCGAGCAGGAGACGGACCTCTTCACCGGCATCAGGTGAACGGCGGCTCTCGATAGAGGCGGCTCTCGGCCTTCGGCTGTGAGCTCTCGGAGAACTACAGCTCTCGGCTGTGGGCTCTCGGCTCTCGGCTACGGCGGGACGGGCGGGAGGACGTCCCCCGTGCCGAGGTCTTCCTGACAGACGCCCCGCGGAGAGCCGAGGGCCGAGAGCCGAGAACTGCGCCTAGCTGCGCGCGAACGCCGCGTCGAAGGCGACCTCCGACGGCGTGAAGTCCACGCGCTTGATGAAGGCGCAGGCCTCCCGCGCGCCGTGCTCCCGGTCCATGCCCGCGTCCTCCCACTCCACGGAGAGCGGGCCCCGGTAGCCGGCCCGGTTGAGGGCGCGCACGATCTCCTCGAAGTCGACGCGGCCGTGGCCGAGCGACCGGAAGTCCCAGTACCGGTCGGCGTGCCCGAAGTCGAGGTGGCCGCCGAAGACGCCCGAGGGGCCGGGCGTGCCGGACCACCAGACGTCTTTCATGTGCGCGTGGTAGATGCGGTCGGCGAAGCGCGCGATGAAGGCGACGTAGTCGACGCCCTGGTAGGCGAAGTGGCTCGGGTCGTAGTTGAAGCCGAACGCGGCCCGGCGCCCGACCGCGTCCAGCGCCCGCGCGGCCGAGGGGATGTCGAAGGCGATCTCGGTCGGGTGCACCTCGAGCGCGAAGCGCACGCCGACCTCGTCGAAGGCGTCGAGGATCGGGCCCCACCGCCGCGCGAAGTCGTCGTAGCCCGCGTCGATCATCTCGGGCGGCACCGGCGGGAAGCTGTACACCAGGGGCCAGATGGAGGACCCGGTGAACCCGGTGACCACCCCGACGCCGAGCCGCGCGGCCGCGCGCGCGGTCCGCTTCATCTCCTCGGCGGCGCGCTGTCGCACCCCCTCCGGCTCGCCGTCGCCCCAGACGCGCGGCGGCACGATGCTCCGGTGCCGGTCGTCGATCCGGTCGCACACCGCCTGCCCGACGAGGTGGTTGCTGATCGCGTGGACCGCGAGGCCGTAGCGGGCCAGGAGGTCGCGGCGGCCCTCGCAGTAGCCGTCCTCGGCTAAGGCGCGGTCGACGTCGAAGTGGTCGCCCCAGGAGGCGAGCTCCAGGCCGTCGTAGCCCCAGGACGCGGCCTTCGCCGCCAGGGTCTCCAGCGGAAGGTCGGCCCATTGGCCGGTGAAGAGCGTGACGGGACGGGGCATTGAACGTTAGGTGGGGCAGGAGAGGTCAGCGCTAGGGGGTGACCATGGCTGGTGTGTTCGCTCTCGGCTCTCGGCCCTCGGCCCTCCGCCGAGGCGTTTGCGGGGAGCACCTCGGCATACGGCACATCCGCCTGCGTTTCCCGCACTGGCCGAGAGCCGAGGGCCGAGAGCCGAGAGCAAGAGTATCATTCTCACCCGCGGGAAGGAGTCGGCGGCTCATACGCCGCGTCCACCCACCCGCGCTCGCGCCCGCTGCGCACGGCCGTCTGGACGAAATGCACGCCGCGGGCTCCGTCCGCGACCGTTGGGAAGTCCAGGTCGAGCGGGTCGGGCTTCTCGCCGGCGACGCGGGCGGCGATGGTCCGCAGTGCGTTCCCGTACACGTTGGCGAACGCCTCGAAGAAGGCCTCCGGGTGGCCGGGCGGGAGCCGGGTGGCGTGCTGGGCGGCCGGCGCGAGGTAGGCGTTCCCGCGCTTCAGCACCTCGGCGGGCCGGTTCTGGCGGCGTAGGTACAGCACGTTGGGCTCCTCCTGCCGCCAGTCCAGCGAGGCGTCGGTGCCGTAGACGCGCAGGCGCAGGTTGTTCTCCTCCCCGCTCGACACCTGCGAGCAGTAGAGGATGCCGCGGGCGCCGCCGCGATAGTGCAGGAGCATGTTGGCGTCGTCCTCGAGCTGTCGCCCGGGCACGAACGTCGTCAGGTCGGCGCACAGCCGCTCCAGCTCGAGCCCCGTGACGTACCGCGCCAGGTGCTCGGCGTGCGAGCCGATGTCGCCGACGGCCAGCGAGCCGCCGGAGCGCGCGGGGTCCGCGCGCCACTCGGCCTGCTTGTGCCCCGCGGCGTCGAGCGGCGTGGCGAGCCAGTCCTGCGCGTACTCGACGATCACCTTGATGACGCGCCCGAGCGTCCCGTCGGCGACGAGCGCCCGGGCGTGCTTCACGAGCGGGTAGCCGCTGTAATTGTGGGTGACCGCGAAGACGACGTCGTGTCGGTCGGCGAGGCGGACGAGCGCCTCGGCGTCCTCCACCGTCGTCGTCACCGGCTTGTCGCAGACCACGTGGAAGCCGCGCTCGACGAACGCCCTGGCGGTAGGGTAGTGGAGATGGGTCGGGGTGACGATCGACACGAAATCGATGCGCTCGCCCTCGGGCAGGGCCGCCTCGCGGTCGGCCATCTCCTCGAAGCTCGCGTAGACCCGCCCCGCGTCCAGTCGGAGCTCCCGGCCCTGCGCCTGCCCCTTCTCCGGGTTGGCGGAGAAGGCGCCGGCGACGAGCTCGGCCAGACCGTCGAGGGCCACGGCCCGGCGGTGCACGGCGCCAATGAAGGCGCCGGGGCCGCCACCCACCATCCCGTACCGGAGCCGCCTGGCCAGGGGCATGCGCGTCGTGTCGTTAGGCGTGAGGGCGGGCGGAGCCCGGAGGCGCCGCGGTTCGGCTATTCTACCCCCCTCCGGGCCCTCGGCAAGGGGCCGTGGCCACGATCCGCAGGCCCCGTTCGTGCGGCAGGTGGGTGCGGGGCGGTGGGGGCCGGCCGGCGGTGACACTGGTTGACGCGCCCCCACTCGCGCCCGAAGATAGGGCGGCGCCCACCCGTCATCCTTTCTACTTGGCCGTGACTATGCGAAACTCGACCGCCCGCCTCAGCGCGATGATGTTCCTCGAGTTTTTCATCTGGGGGGCGTGGTACACGACGATCGCCGTGTACATGACTGCGCAGGGGATGGAGACGCTCACGCACTGGCCGTACACCGTCAACCCGATCGCGGCGATCGCCGCGCCGTTCTTCGTCGGACTCGTCGCCGACCGCTACTTCGCCACGCAGCGGGTGCTCGGCGCGCTCCACCTCGCCGGCGGGCTCGTGCTGCTCGCCGCCCCGCGCACGGCCGGCAATCCGACGCTGTTCATCCTGCTGCTGCTCCTCTACAACCTGTGCTACATGCCGACGCTGGGGCTCGCCAACTCCCTCGCGTTCCACAACATCCAGGACCAGGAGAAGCAGTTCCCGCGCATCCGCGTCTTCGGGACCCTCGGCTGGATCGCCGCGGGGCTGTTCGTCAGCTTCGTGCTGCGCCAGTTCCTAGGCGGGGAGGGCGCGCAGCCGGAGCGGACGGCCTGGCCGCTCTACACCGCCGGCATCGCGAGCCTCGTGCTCGGGGTCTACAGCTTCACGCTGCCGCACACGCCCCCACCGGCGGCCGGGCAGCCCGTCTCCGCCCGGAGCGTGCTCGGCATGGACGCGCTGCGGCGGCTCGGGAGCCGGCCGTTCTACGTCTTCATCGTCAGCTCGCTCTTGATCTGCATCCCGCTCGCCGCCTACTACAACTTCACGCAGCTCTACCTCTCCGCTGCGCGCGTGGAGAACATCGCGGCCACGCAGACGCTCGGGCAGATGTCGGAGACGGTGTTCATGCTGCTCATGCCGCTCTTCTTCGCGCGCCTCGGCGTGAAGTGGATGCTGCTCGTGGGCATGGCGGCGTGGGTGGTGCGCTACGCGCTGTTCGCACTGGCCGCGCCCGACGCCGTGTTCTGGATGATCGCCCTCGGCATCCTGCTCCACGGCATCTGCTACGACTTCTTCTTCGTGACGGGGCAGATCTACGTCGACAAGAAGTCGACGCCGGACATCCGCGGGCAGGCGCAGGGCTTCCTCGTGTTCGTGACGTACGGCGTCGGGATGCTGATCGGCGCCCAGGTGGCGGGCAACGTGTACAACCGGTTCCTCGGCGGGGCGACCGCGCTGACGCTCGACCAGTGGAGTCGGTTCTGGTGGATCCCGGCGGCATTCGCCGCTGCGGTGATGGTCTTCTTCGGCCTCGCCTTCCACGACCGCGTTACCGAGCGCGGCGACACCGTGGCAACCGAGGCGCGCGTCGGGCGCGCCGTAGCAGCGGAGCCTGGACCGTGACCACCGAGCCGCGTGGCCCCGTAGCAGGCAGTGACGGTACTAGCGGTGAGGGCGCTCGCCGCGAGGGCGCTCGCAGCGAAATCACCCGTCGGGACTTCCTGCGCGCCGGCGGCGTGGCGCTCGGGGGGGTGCTCGCCGGTGCGTGCGGAGGGGGTGCGGCGTCGAGCGAGCGCGCCGACTCGCCACAGCCCCAGTCGACGGCCGACTCGGGCGCCACCGCCGCGTCGAGGCCGACGGGGCGCGCGATCGGCCTGCAGCTCTACACGGTCCGCAACCTCATGGAGCGCGACGTCGAGGGCACGCTCGCGAAGGTGGCCGAGATCGGCTACCGCGAGGTGGAGTTCGCCGGTTACTTCGGGCGCGACCCGAAGCAGCTCCGCGCGACGCTCGACCGGCTGCGGCTCACGGCACCAAGCACCCACCGGTCACTCGACGAGCTGCGGAAGGATCTCACGGGTGAGCTGGCGGCGGCTCAGGCGCTAGGCATCCAGTACGTCGTTTGCCCCTTCATCCCGGAGCAGCAGCGTACACTCGCCGACTATCGCCGGTTCGCCGGGGAGTTCAACCGCTGGGGCAAGGCGTGTCGCGAGCGCGGGCTCCGCTTCGCGTACCACAACCACGACTTCGAGTTCAAGCCGACCGACGGGAAGATTCCATACGACCTGCTGCTCGCCGAGACCGACCCGCAGACTGTCGAGATGGAGCTCGACCTGTTCTGGATCACCAACGCGGGGCACGACCCGCTCGCCTACTTCGAGCGATACCGCGGCCGATTCCCGCTCTGGCACGTCAAGGACATGCGCGACCTCCGCGGCGCGCAGGAGATGGTGGCGGTGGGCGAGGGGGACGTCGACTTCGGCCGCATCTTCGCGCGGGCCGAGCAGGCCGGCCTCACCCACTTCTTCGTCGAGCACGACAACCCCGCGGACCCGCTCGCGAGCGTCCGAACGAGCTACGGCACCTTGCAGCGACTCGTGGGCTGACACGGGGTCGCGGCTTGCTTGACACCCGGCGGGCGGCGGGGCACGTTCGGGCGCGAGGGTGGGTCTCGGGTCTCGGGTCTGGAAGGCTCCACTGCACTCCGAGACCCGAGACCCGAAGACCTGGAGACCAGCAGTCAGCCGAGGGCCGAGAGCCGAGAGCCGAGAGCCGCAATGTTATCCCGCCGCGACTTCGTGCAGTCCACCGCCGCCATCCTCGCCGCCGGGCGCGCACGCGGCGTGGGCGGCGAGGTCGACCCGGAGCGCGATGTGGTCCAGACGGCAGCCTTCAAGCACTCGGTCTGTCGGTGGTGCTACCCGAAGTTCACCGTCGACGAGCTCGCGCGGACGGCGCGGGAGCTGGGGCTCGACTCCGTCGAGCTGCTGGAGCCTGACGAGTGGGCGGTCGCGCGGCGGCACGGCCTCGCCTGCGCCATGGGCTACGCGGCGGTGCCGGATCCGAAGTCACGCCTCACCAAGGGGTGGAACCACGCGGCGCACCACGCCTGGCTGATTCCGGCGTACGAGCGGGCCATCCCGCTGGCCGCCGCGGCCGGCGTGCCGAACCTGATCTGCTTCTCCGGCAACCGCGAGGGGCTGAGCGACGAGGAGGGGCTCGCGAACTGCGTGCGGGGCCTCGAGGCCGTGCTGCCGTTGGCCGAGCGTCACGGCGTGACGATCTGCATGGAGCTCCTCAACTCGAAGGTGAACCACCCCGACTACCAGTGCGACCGCACCCCGTGGGGCGTGTCGCTCGTCGAGCGGCTCGGGTCGAAGCGGTTCAAGCTGCTCTACGACATCTACCACATGCAGATCATGGAAGGCGACGTGATCAGCACGCTGCGCGCGAACCGCGAGCACATCGCCCACTACCACACGGCCGGCGTGCCCGGCCGGCACGAGATCGACGCGTCGCAGGAGCTCAACTACCCGGCGATCATGCGCGCGATCGGCGAGACCGGCTTCACGGGCTACGTGGCGCAGGAGTTCATCCCCACGCGCGACCCGCGCGCGTCGCTCGCCGAAGCCGTTCGGCTCTGCCGGGTGTAAGTCGAGGGACGAGGGACGAGGGACGAGGGACGAGTGCAGGGTGCTGACTACCCACGCGAGGATTCTTGCAATGCCTCAGAGGAGAATGGTGGTTGACGGCGCGACTCGACGTTTCACCGCGACGCGCTGGACGTGTCGTGCGGCGGTCGTCGCGGTGCTGGGCGTCGCGGCGTCGTGCTCCGGGAGCAAAGGCGCCTCTGCCGACAGCGGCCAGTCCGACACAGGCCAGTCCGCCGAGGCGGCGGCCGTGAGCGGGGCAGCCGGTGCGGCCGACACCGCCTGGGTCTCGCTCGTGGACGCAGGCGCGAGCCAGTGGCGCGGCTTCAAGCGGCAGAACCTGCCCGCCGCGTGGAAGGTCGTGGGGGACACCCTCGCGTTCACCCCCGTCGCCGACACGAGCCAGCGCGGCGACATCGTCACGCGCGAGCAGTATGGCGACTTCGAGCTCGCGTACGAGTGGAAGGTCTCGCCCGGCGGGAACAGCGGCGTGTACTACCGCGCCGACGAGGACCACGCGTTCGGGTGGGAGACGGGTCCCGAGATGCAGGTGCTCGACAACAAGCGGCACGTGGACGGCAAGAACCCACTCACCTCGGCCGGCGCCGCGTACGCGCTCTACGCCCCCAGCGAGGACGTGACGCGGCCGGCGGGCGAGTGGAACGAGGCACGCATCGTCGCCCGCGGCCCGCACGTGGAGCACTGGCTCAACGGTCGCAAGGTGGTCGAGTACGAGCAAGGGAGCCCGGATTGGCAGCAGCGCATGAAGGCGAGCAAGTTCAACACGATGCCCGACTACGGCAAGCGCATGAGCGGCCACATCGTGCTGCAGGACCACGGCGACCCGGTGTGGTTCCGCAACATCCGCATCCGGCGGCTGAGCCCGGGCTGACCACGCAGGGCTGCTGAGAGGGGCCGCGGATGCACGCGGATGCACGCGGGAGCGATCCGCGTGCATCCGCGTCGTTCATCCGCGTGCATCCGCGGCCCGCTTGGTCGTTGCGGGCCGTGCCGTCATGATGTCGTAGCTCACGCCGAGCCGCTCGAGCACCGGCGCGGGGCAGCCGGGCCAGTCGGTGAGCGCCACGTTGCCCTGGTAGCGCAGGTCCTCGTAGCCCATCCGGCTGGTGAAGAACCCGGAGGCGGTGAGGTCCCGAAAGCGGCTGAAGAACGCGACGCCGTGGCTCAGCTCGGGCCGCGCCTTCGCGGGCCAGGCGATGTCGTCGAGCACCGAGCGGCGCTGCGCGTCGGTCGAGCGCACGAACGTCGCGCCGTGCCGCCGCTCGCACTCGGCGTCCAGCCACGCGAGCCCGCCGCGGACGGCCAGGCGCTGCTCGGCGTCGGCGTCGGGGTGGGCCAGGAACGCGTCCATGAACTCCGGCACTTTGGCGTCGGTCGCGCTCCCCGAGCGCTCGTCGCGCGGGATGATGTAGTCGACGAGGACCCGCACGGTTTCGTCCTCGTGCGGCGTGAAGAACGCGAGGCCGGAGCGCCCCGCGCCGGCGGCCCGCGTCGTGTCGTGCGCCCCCGGACCGGCGTCGCGCGCGTCGCAGCCGACGAACGTGGCCGCGCCGGCGACCGCGCCCGCCAGCGGCACCAGCCCGATCGCCTTGATGACCTCGCGGCGACTGACGTCGCCCGCCGCGCTCCCCTCGTCCCACGTCCCGCGTCCCTCGTCCCTCATATCGCCCCCTGCTTGCGCTGCTCGGCGATGTAGTCGCTCGTGCGCCAGGCGAGCGCGAGGATCGTCCACGTCGGGTTCTTGTCCGCCTGCGAGACGAAGGGCGCGCCGTCGGTGATGAACACGTTCTTGACGTCGTGCGCCTGGCAATTCGCGTTGACCACCGACGTCCGCCGGTCGCTTCCCATGCGCGCGCCCCCGAGCTCGTGGATGATCCGCCCGCCGGGCGCGATGCCGTAGCCCTCCGCGCGGCCCGGCATCGGGGAGAACACCTCGCCGCCCATCTCGGCGACGAGCGCGCGGAAGGTCTGCTGCATGTGCTTCACCTGGTTCAGCTCGTGGTCGGTCCACTTCCAGTGAAACCGGAGCACCGGAATGCCCCACCGGTCGACCACGTCCGGGTCGAGCTCGGCGTACGAGTCGTCGTTCGGGATCATCTCGCCCCGCCCCGAGAAGCCGATCGTCGCGCCGTAGTAGCGACGGTAGTCGTCCTTGAGCTGCTTGCCGTAGCCGCCGCCCGCCGGGAATCGGTGAATGTCCTCGAGGATGCCGTAGCCCGGCTGGCCGCGCCCGCCCCAGACCTCGATGTGGTAGCCGCGCGGGAAGTCGAGCTTCCGGTTGTCGAGCCACCACGGCATGTACACGTGCATGCCGCCGACGCCGTCCTCGTTGTGCGGCACGTGGTCCATCATCTTCGGGATGAATCCCGTCACGTCGGTCCCGGTGGTGTCGGTGATGTACTTGCCCACCGTGCCGCTCGAGTTCGCGAGCCCCTGCGGGAACCGCGACGACCGCGAGTTCAGGAGCAGGCGCGCCGTCTCGAGCGCGCTCGCCGCGAGCACCACCACGCGCGCCCGGACCTGGCGGTCGCTCCCGTCGCGCTTGTCGACGTACGCCACGCCGTTGGCGAGGCCGTTCGCGCCGACCGTCACCTCGCGCGCCATGGCGTTGGTGACCAGGGTCAGCCGCCCGGTCTGGAGCGCGGGCTTGATGAGCACCTCGGGGCTCGAGAAGTTGGCGTTCACGCGGCACCCGCGCCCGCACTGCCCGCAGTAGTGGCACGCGGCGCGCCCGTTGTGGGGGCGCGTGATGATCGAGAGGCGCGAGGGAATGCAGGTGACGCCGAGCCGGTCGGACGCCTGCTTCACGAGGAGCTCGTAGCAGCGAGGCCTGGGCGGGGGGAGGAAGATCCCGTCGGGGTGGTTGCGCAGCCCCTCCGCGCTCCCGAACAGCCCGATCAGTTGGTCGACGCGGTCGTAGTAGGGGCGCACGTCGTCGTAGCCGATCGGCCAGTCGTCGCCGAGCCCGTCGAGGCTCTTCCCCCTGAAGTCGTCGGGGCCGAAGCGGAGCGAGATGCGCCCCCAGTGGTTCGTCCGCCCGCCGAGCATCCGCGCGCGCCACCAGTCGAAGCGGGAGCCCGGCGCGCTCGTGTACGGCTCCCCCTCGAGCTCCCAGCCGCCGATGCACCCGTCGAACTCGCCGAAGGGCTTCCACTTCGACGCCGCGCCGCGCCGCGGCGAAGCATACGACGGCGTGAGCATGGCCGCGTCGCGCGTGCTGTACCACTCGGGGCCGGCCTCGAGGAGCACGACGCTCGCGCCAGCCCGGGTGAGTGCGTACGCGGCCATGCCGCCGCCCGCCCCCGAGCCGACGATGCACACGTCGTAGACCTGCCGCGCCGGCGTGTCGCGCGCTTGCATTCCTGGACCCCCTGACGTCGACTGCACAACTCTACGGCTCGCCGGCGTCGGCGGCAACCCGAGTGACGAGAACCCAGAGGAGTGACCGGCGGGACGGGGCGGGCGACTGCCCGCCGGCGCCCGCGCCGTCGCCGCCATTAGCACGGCACCGCGCACTGCCTATACTCCAGCACTCGTGCAGCACCCGGATGCCGACCTGTCGTCCGCGATCCGCTACCCGCGCCGAGGGTTGCCCCTCCGCCCGTCCCCCGGAGCACCGATGCCCGTGCTACCCGCTCGCCAGCGCCCTCAGCCCCGTCATTCCGCTACTGCGGCCGCGCTCGTGGTCACGGCATTGCTCGCCGGCGTCGCCTGCGCCCCCGCCCGCCAAGCCACGGCACCCGCGGCACCCGCGGTGCCCTCCGCCGCGGCACCGCAGTCCACCTCCGGGCCCGCCGTCGGCCCCCTGCCGGCGCTCGCGCCGGGCGAGGTCGGAGTGTGGGTCACCACGCCGGACCGGTCGAAGCTGCTGGAGCGGCAGCCTAACGTCACGCTCGGGTCGCTGGAGTCCGCCCGGGGCCCGACGCTCGTGGTGGACACGAGCACGACGTATCAGGAGATCGTCGGCTTCGGCGCGGCGCTCACCGAGTCCTCGGCGTGGCTGATCCAGAACAGGATGTCGCCGGCCCAGCGTGACTCCCTCCTCCGCGAGCTGTTCAGCCGGCGCGAGGGGCTCGGGTTGAGCTTCACGCGGCTCGCCATGGGAGCGTCGGACTTCGCGCTCGACCACTGGAGCTACGACGACGTCCCCGCCGGCCAGAGCGACCCGACGCTGGCGCGCTTCTCCATCGAGCGCGACCGCCGCGCCGTGCTGCCGGTGCTGAAGCAGGCGCTGGCCATCAACCCGCAGCTCAAGGTGATGGCGAGCCCGTGGAGCGCGCCCGCCTGGATGAAGACGACCGGGAGCATGATCAAGGGCACGCTGAAGCCCGAGGCGTACGGCCCGTTCGCGCTGTACTTCCGCAAGTTCATCGAAGCGTACGCCGCCGAGGGCGTGCCGATCTTCGCCATCACGGTGCAGAACGAGCCCCACTTCGAGCCGGGCGACTACCCCGGCATGCGGCTCGAGCCGCCACAGCGCGCCGCGTTCCTCAAGAATCACCTCGGCCCCCTGTTCGCGCGGAGTCGGATCCGGACCCTGATTCTCGACTGGGACCACAACTGGGACGAGTACGACTCCCCGCTGGCGGTGCTCGCCGATTCGGCCGCGAAGAAGTTCGTGGGCGGCGTCGCCTGGCACTGCTACGCCGGCGAGGTCTCCGCGCAGAGCCTCGTCAAGTACGTGCACCCCGACGTGGACGCGTACTTCACGGAGTGCTCGGGGGGCACGTGGTCTCCCGAGTTCGCGCAGAGCCTGAAGTGGTTCGCCGGGGCGCTCGTCATGGGCACCACGCGCCACTGGGCCAGAGGCGTGCTCCTCTGGAACCTGGCGCTCGACGAGAAGAATGGTCCCCACGCCGGCGGCTGCCCGACCTGCCGCGGGGTGGTTACGATCGACTCGGCCACCGGGCGCGTGACGCGCAACGTCGAGTACTACGCCCTCGGCCACGCCAGCCGCTTCGTCCGGCCGGGCGCCCGGCGGATCGCCTCCTCGTCGGACTTCCCGCTGAGCGTCGAGACCGTCGCCTTCCGGAACGGTGACGACCGGAGCATGACCGTGCTCGTGCTGAACGGCGCGGCCCACACGCAGAGCTTCACCGTCCGCGTGGGAGAGCGGGGGTTCACGTACCAGCTCCCCGCCGGCGCGGTGGCGACCTTCCACTGGCGGTGATCAGAGGGCAGCCGCAGCACGATCTCGAGCTGCACCACGCCGGGGAGGCTCTCGCGGGTGTTGAGCGCTGACGTGGGCGTCAGCGACCGGGACGCACGTCGTCGAGTCGCAGCCGGGCGAGGAGCCGACGCACGCGGGGATCGGAGTGGATCCCGTCGAGCAGCGGATCGACCGCGAGATTGTTGATCCAGAGGTCATCCCGCTGGTAGCCGCGCTCGAGCCACGCGACGGCGTCGTCGCGCTGACCGAGGGCGTGGTGAGCCCACGCCATGTGCACCGGCGCGACGCGCTCGCCGAAGGTCGCGGGGACGCGCCGCACGATCGCGGCTGCCTCCCCCCGCTCCCCAGCCGCGGCCAAGACGTACGCAAGCCCCAGGTGCATCATCGGGTTGGTGCTGTCCGCGGCCACGGCGCGACGCAGTGCGGCCGTCGCCGCCTCGCGGTTCCCACGCTTCAGCTCGATCTGCCCGAGCCAGAACAGCGCCAACGGGTAGCTCGGATCCAGTTCGAGCGCTCGTCCGATCTGGGCCCGCGCTTCGTCGTAGCGACGGGCGAACAGATAGCGCGTCGCGAGAATCGTATTGATGATGAGCGAGAGTGGATCGAGCGCTTGCGCGCGGCGCATGCTGCTGATCGCCTCGTCGTGCCTTCCCAGATCGCTCAGGAGCAGCGAGTACCAGTGGTGCGCGGTCGGGTAATCGGGGTCGAGCCGGATCGCCGTACGGAAGCGCGCCTCCGCCTCACGCCAGTCGTGGTCGCGCTGAAAAAGGACGAAGCCGAGCGCGGCATGCGCCTCGGCGAGCGTGCTGTCGAGGCGCAGCGCCTGTACCGCCGCCTCGCGCGCCCGGGCGAAGGCGGTCGCCGGCGGGATGAAGCTATAGGCGGCGAGGATGTTGTACGCGTCGCCGAGCCCCGCGTACGTTCGGGCGTAGGTCGAGTCCTTGTCGATCGCCTGGTGGAAGTACTCGATGGAGCGGGTGACACCTTGCTCGGTGCGCTTGTTCCAGAAGAAGCGCCCTTTGAGGTACAGCTCGAGCGCCTCCTCGCTTTCAGGGGTACTCGCTGCGGGCGTGGCGGCGGACGCGCCGAGTCGGAGGCGGAACCGCGACGCGATCGCGTTGGAGATCTCGTCCTGGATCGCGAGCACGTCCTTCAGCGTACGGTCGTACTTCTCGGACCAGAGCTGAAAGCCGGTTCTGGCGTCGATGAGCTGGGCGGTCACCCGCACCTGACGCCCGGTCTTTCGCACACTTCCCTCCAGGACGTTCGCTACCGCCAAGCGGCGGCCGATCTCGCGCGCGTCGAGTCCCTTCCCCTTGAAGCTGAAGGCGGAGGTGCGGGCGACGACGCGCAGCCCGTCGATGCGGGAGAGCGCGTTGATCAGCTCGTCGGTCATGCCATCGCTGAAGTACTCGCTCTCCTCGTCGCTGCTCACGTTCACGAAGGGGAGCACGACGAGCGACGCGACGCTGTCGGTGGTCGGGGCCGCGACCGCAGGCGCCGGCGTCGAGGACGGAGCGTCGGAGCGCCAAACGAGCACGACGGCGACCGTCGCGACCGCGGCGACCGCGCTCCCCCCGATCCACCGTGCCCACCTCCCACCACCCCCCGCGTCCGATCGCTCGCCTCTCGCGAGGGCGGCGGCGAACTCCGTCCCCGTGGCGAATCGATCGGCGGGGGTGGGCGAAAGTGCGCGTCGTACCGCAGCATCGACGTGCAGCGGCACGCTCCGGCGCGTGGCAGTAATGCTGCGCGGGGAGTCGAGGAGGCGCCGCGCGAGGATCGCTTGCGCGCTCGGTCCGGCGAAGGGCGGCTCGCCGGCGAGCATCTCGTACACCACGCACGCGAGCGAGTAGATGTCGCTGCGCCCGTCGATCACCTGGTCGCCGCTCGCCTGCTCGGGGCTCATATAGGCGGGCGTGCCCACGGCCAGGCCGGGCTCGGTCAGCCGGTCGCCCCCGGCCTCGCCGACTGCCCGCGCGATCCCGAAGTCGCTCACCAGCGCGTGGCCTGCCTGGAGGAGGATGTTCTCGGGCTTGATGTCGCGGTGGACGACGCCCCGCGAGTGCGCGTAGGCGAGCGCGTCGGCGACCTCCGTGGCGATCCGCACCGCGTCCGCGACGGGGAGCTGCCGCTCCCGGTTCAGCCGCTCGCGGAGCGACTCCCCGTCCACGTACGGCATGACGTAGTAGAGGAGCCCGGCCGCCTCCCCGGAGTCGTGGAGCGGGAGGATGTGCGGGTGGGTGAGCTGCGCCGCAGTCTGGATCTCGCGCAGGAAGCGCTCGGCGCCGAGCGCTTGGGCGAGCTCCGGCTTGAGGACCTTGAGCGCGACGCGGCGGCGGTGCCTGAGGTCCTCGGCGAGGTAGACGACCGCCATTCCGCCGCGGCCGAGCTCGCGCTCCAGCCGGTAGCGGCCGCGGACAGCCTGCTCGAGGAGGCTCTCCTGATCGCCCATTTCGGCCCCCGGAAGATCGGCTGGACCAGTCCAAGATGGGGCGCCGGCGGCCCGGGAGCCAGACACGGCGCAAGATTCCGCTGCCTCGGGCCGCCGACCGCCGACCGCCGAGGGAAGGACGGGCGGCTCTACCGTCCCGGCAGCCGCACGTCTACGAGTAGCGGCTGCCGGCCGGGGGCTGCCTAACGCCCGCGATACGCTGCGAGCGAATCAAGCAAGCGCGGCGGCGCAGCCGCCGTGGTCCTCAGATCGCCTATCAGCTTCATTGCGATGTCAGACAGCAGGGGCGTGGGACCCGCCCGGATCCTCCGGGGCTGGGAGCACGCGGAAGTCGCGCGCGGTGATCTCGAGGCCGGCGTCGTCCCACTCCTCCCAATTCGCGAAGAAGAACTGGCGCGCGGCGCCCTCGCCGCGCAACTCCGCGAGGCCGTAGAGGAGCATCCCCTCCGGCCGGACCGACGAGAGCGCCGTCACGCCAGTGAACTCCAGGGCGATCTCGCGGCCGTCGGCGCCGCGCACGCGCACCGTCACCCGGTCGCCCGCGCGCGCGACCGCCAGCAGGTGCCCGTCGTGGAGTGCTGGCGGGCCGACGTAGGCGATATGGCCCTCGGCCATGGCCTCCCCCAATGCTCGGCTGTTGTCTAACGCCTTGGCGCCCGTCGGCTGCAGCGGCCTGCTAGCGAGCCCGCCGCGCAGCGATCTCTGAATGCGACGGCATCAGTCGCGCGGCGACTTGACGGTGCGGGGGGCAGCATGCGCCGCCGTTCTCGATCGCGCCCCCTTGTTTGTGGACCGCTTCTTGGCCGCCTTGATGTACCGAATGCGGGGAGCGGGGCCAACGCCCCCGGGCACCGAGTACGCGAGCGCAACAATTCCGCTGGCCGGCAGTGTCTTCTGGTCCGCCAGCACGAGCTTTGTCGCAGCGCCGGGCGGGAGGAGCGGGACGCCGGCTCCGAGGAGCACGGGAACGACGGCAACTTCCACCGTGTCCACGAGGCCGGCGTCGAGCAGCGACCGAAAGAGGGCGCCACCGCCGTAGAGCCAGATGTCTCGACCCGGCTTCGCTTTCAGCGCCGCCACGACTTCACGCGGATCGTCGTTGGAGATGCGGACGCCCGGGTATGCGGCCGCTGGAAGGGTCCGCGAGAAGACGACGACGTCGAGATCCGGCATGGCGCCGTGTCCGCCCTGCGCCGTCAGAACCTCATAGGTCTTACGTCCCATCACGGCCGTGTCGAACTCCCTGAACAGCGCGGCGAAGTCGATGGAAGGGTCCATCACGATCCAGTCGTATTCGCCGTTTGGCCCAGCGATGAAGCCGTCCAGGCTCGCGGCCACTTGGTAGCGCAGTCGTCTGCTCATTGATCGGGCCCCCAATCGTAGGCCGCGCCACGCTGGGCGCACCCGCCGGGGAGTAGAGTCACAGTACCCGGCCCTCGATGCGCTCGCGCCGCTCGGCCACGTCCCGATCGCGCCGCTCGGTCTCGGCCAGCTCGCGGGCGACGTCCGGCGGGAAGCGGCGGGCGGAGACGACCTCGCCGGTCCCGGCGTTGTACTCGACCACGAGCCCGGAGGCGAAGTACAGCACGTGCACACCCGGCATCGAGCCCGGCACGACGAACCGAGCGGCGGACAGGTCCGCGTCCATTCGACCCTCCTCTGGCACCCTCTGTTCGATAGTCCGCACAACGCCCGCGCTCGGCCGCGGCCGGGCTACCACAAGGTGCGGGCGTAGCCCGCAGTCCGCAAACCGCTCGTCAGCTGCAGCGACTAGACCGCTGCGGCGACGGCATCAGTTCCCGACAATCCCTAGCCGCAACGACAAGAGTGTTCGCACGACGCGACTCGCCTGCTCGAGAGCGGTGTTCAGGGCCGACTCCGTCAATTCCCCTGTGTGAGCCAACGCTCTACGAGCATCATAGGCGGCGACCGCCTCGCGCTCCAGAGTGGCTGCCTGATCGGCCGGAAGCTCCTTGAGTGAGATGCGCGCCAAGGCTCGGACTCGCTGTCCGATCGACGTCTCCCGGCGGAACTCAACTTCTCGGTCGAGAGACTCCAGCGCGTGAATCACGTCGGAGTCGGTGGTCCTGGAGCGCGCCTCCCTCACCTCCGCCTTCCACCGGCTGATCATGCATTGTACGGCTAGCCCGATTCGCTCATTGATCATCGGGAGAAAGCTGGGCGGATAGCTAGGGCGGTCTATCGCTGTGCTTCAGCCGCAAAGCCCCGTGCGTGATGCCGAGAGACGATGCTTGTGTGACGAGTCGCGAGGATGAGCACCCGCATGCTCTCTCCCGCTGCGTGTCCGTCCGCTCCGACCAGCGTCGGTGCGTTTGCTTGACAAGCAGTGCCACGCCGTCCAGCGTTACGACGGGAGGCATTGCTATCGGCCCGCAACTTGGGAGGCTGCTGCCATGCGGTTTCCAAGGTGGATGCTTCTGTCGCCGGTTGCGTTCTTCGCAACGCTTCGCGCGCTCGCGCAAGCGCCTCTCCCCGAGCTGAAGTACGAGGACCCTCCCGGGTTCTATCGCAGCGCGATCTATCCGCCGGCGGATTTTTCGGCGCGAGAGGTGAACGCCTCCCTCCAGGTGTATCCCTTTCGCCCATTCAGTGGCGACGCCCAGGAGGCATTCGCGCGAACCCTCCTGCGCGAGCTCGTGGACCCGCGATACCAGGAATCGAACGTCGCCCCCGGGGCGAGGCTCGACGCGATCACGCTGCCGGGCGCCAGCATCGTTCTCCGCGCGCGATTCAGCGAGATCGTCGCCGGGCAACCTCGCGAGCGGATGCGGATGGTGATCGTTGCCGGCGGCGCGGTCGCGATCCTCGACGCGTCGGCGATCAGCATGGCGAGCTGGCAGCGCGTTCTGCCGCTGCTCAACGCGTTCTCCGAGACGCTGCGAGTGGTGGCCGGATCACCAGAGCCTGCGTACACCGCTCCGCCTGGACCTGCCGGTCGGGCGATCGCCGGCCTTTACATGGCATTCACGAGGAAGTACGTCGCCGACTTGGTGCGCGGTTCGGCCTACGGCAGGTACGTGAATGCGCTGCACTTCTATCTGTTCTCCGCGGACGGGCGCGTGTATCGCGCGTACGACGAGCTGAAGGTTCCCGGTAACGACCCCGCCCGGTTCGACTTTGCCGCCGCGCAGCGCGCCGATCCGGTGAACTCCGGTCAGTACACGGTGCGAGGCGATTCGATCTACGTGCGACTCGGAACGCCGCAGCAACCGGAGACGTTCGCGGCGCCACTGCCGACCGGCAACACGATTCTGATCGGGTCGGTCAAGTACACGCGCCAGTGAGCCGGCATGAGCGCGGAAGCGCAGCAGCCGCCTGACTAGCTCACGGCCTCGCCGAGGCCGAGGCCGCAGTCATTGGCACCGGATGCGGCGGCACGAACGATCAGCGGTGGCAAGCGCACGAGGCCCCCGCCACCGCTTGACATGTGAGACGGTTGCTAACGCCCGAATTGAGCCGCTCGCCGCTCGGGCGGAACTCCATCTCCGCATCGCCGCCAGCACGCTGGCGGAGGAGCCTGGTCATCAACGAGCGTCCGAGGTGATCACACCTGACTGCCTTCTGCGGTGCCCGCGAGCGCGGCACCGGTGCGATCATCGACTTCCTCCCATGGGAAGCCCGAACCCGATGGAAAGCCGGATGTCCTTCTCGCTGGCCGGCTCACTCAGGCACGAGCACATACGAGACCGTCGCGTCTCCCACGGGCGGTTCGTCGCCAGACCCCTGGTACAACCCCGTCGAGAAACCCAGGGGGGCGAAGGCGTCGCGATCGGGGTTCAAGGCGGCCCAGACCACCGAATGGCCGTCCACCGAAATCCCTGTGACGTTGCTGATGCCCAAGCTCCGCCACGCGCCCAGTGAGGTGGCCCGACCGATCTGTACCAGCGAGACCTGCACGTCGCTCTCGGTGACGGCTCCGTAGGACTCGGTGCGGATGACGTGCAGGAACGGGTTCACGTAGAGGGCGTAGGTGCACGTCGTCACGTTGACGATGAGGGTCATGACCGAACGGGCGGCTCCGCCCGGCGGCTGCACGATGGGGCCGGCACCGTCCATCTTCGCCGTGCCGGTTTCGTTGCCGGTCTGCCGCTCGGTGATCGTGGCGCCTCCTTCGAGGTCACCCATCCAGGTCTCGAAGATTGGGCCGCCAGGCACGATGCGCGTCAGGGTCGCGGTAAGTTGCGCCGTGTGCGTGGCATCGACTTGGAAACCGCCTTCGGTGGTGCCGAAGACCGCGAATTGGTAATCCAGGCTGCCCTTGAAGCTCGACTCCGACGCGATGGCGTCGCAGGCCTGAGCCTGATCGTCGGTCACCGTCAGCGTGGCGGGCTCGCTGACGATGGCGCCTGCCGCAGCCGTGATCGCGGTCTGCCCCGTGGCCACCCCGGTTGCCACGCCCGCGCCATTGATGGTGGCGACAGTGGGGCTCGCCGCTGTCCAGGTGACCGCCGGCGCGGGCACTTGCTGGCCGCTGCCGTTGCGAGCGACGACCGAGAACGGAACCGTCGCCCCTATCTTCACCGTGGCAGCCGGTGGCACCACCTCGAGCGTGAGCTCATCTACGACGAGCACTTCGACCGTGTCTTCCTCCCCCCCCGCCGCGGCGACGATCCGCGCGGTACCAACAGTCACCCCGCCGACGTTGCCGTCACCCGTAACCGACGCGACGCCGGGAGCGAGTGAGCTCCAGGACACCCTCGCGTTCGGGATGAGCGCCGCGTTGGCATCGCGCACCTCGGCGGTGAGAGTGCCCTGACCACCGACCGGGAGCACGAGTCCGTCGGGGACGATGGTGAGACCGGCCACGGTCTGGTTATCGGGGCCGAGGTCTCCCCCGGAACTGCACCCGGGGGCCAAGAGGATCAGGAACAACGCGGCAAGCCGCGGTCGCGATCTGGTTCTGGTGCACATGAGAGGCTCTCCAGCGTCGGTGTGACCTCACTCCATCGCGTCTAACTCGGGCCAGCTCGCGTCGGCCTTCTTCACGGTCAGACTTCGTCCCTGCCTGCTTTCGCTGAACCAGCGGCTGGACCGTCTCCGGCCCCTCTCCCCACGGTCCACCCCGAGACCAATGCCGCCAGGTGCTCTGCGGTCTCGAACACCCGTTTCTCCCCTGAGCCGAGCCGTTCGACCAGTCCCACCACCCGCTCGGGATGCGCCGCGGAGCGGCTCACCCGGATCACGAAGTAGTCGAAGCCGTCGCTTACCATGGCCGTCCACCTTTTTCGGTCCGGACGCAGGGCTCGTCTTCATCTCGATGGGCCGAGGGTAACCCTGCAGTGCCAAAGCAGTGTCAGTCGCGGCGTCAAATCCAAGCAGGTCCACTATTTGACGCGGACCATTGCTCGGCCTCCGGATGCGTCATAGTGTTGAAATACCGATCAGGCCGGACGCCGGGTCGCGGGAGAGTGCCTCGTGTTGCGTCTGCAGACACTGGGGGAGCTTCGTTTGCACGGCGAGGGCGTAGCCATGCTCTCCAGCCGGCGCAAGGAGCTGGTGCTCCTGAGCTACCTCGCTCGGCGGCGTCCGAGACCCCTGTCTCGAGCAGAGGCGGCCGCGTTGCTGTGGTCCGAGCGGGATGAGCGCCGCGCGCGCCAGTCGCTGCGTCAAGCACTCCTGGAGTTGCGCCACCTCGTCGGGGAGGGGCTTTCCCTCCACTCGGAGCAGATCGTCCTCGGCGAAGGGGCGCTCGAGCTCGACGCGGATGTGTTCGAGCGGGAAGTGGAGCGCGGCCTGCTCGAAGCCGCGGTCTCCCGCTGGGGCGGAGATTTTCTTCCCGGCGCGGAGGAGGTGGGCGGTGAGGAGCTGCGCGCGTGGCTCGAGGGAGAGCGCGAGCAACTCCGCCGCCGGCTCCGGTCGGCGCTGTTCGAGCTGGTGGAAGACGCCCACCGGCGCTCGGCCTGGGGCGACGGGATCCGATGGGCCGAGCGCTGGACGACCGCGCTCCCCTCGGATCTCCACGGACACTATCAGCTCCTCCAACTCCTTTACCTGAACGGCCAGTCCATCGAGGCGTTGGCCCGCCACTCGGCCTTGGCCGCGCGGCTGCGCGCTCTCGAGATGGAGTCGTCGCCCGAGCTCGAGCAGCTGGGCAAGCTTCTGGAAAGGGCCGCCGACACTGCGCCACACTCTCGATCCAGCTCGGCGGCGCTCTTCACCCCGGATCTCGTGGGCCGAGGGCCCGCCCTGGCCGAGCTGGAGGCCGCCTGGCGCTCGGCGGTACAGGGGCAGGGCGGCGTCGTGGTCGTCGAAGGCGAACTCGGTATCGGCAAGACGCGGCTCTGCGAGGAGTTCCTGCGGCGACTCGAGCAGGACGCCGGCACCCACGCTGAATGCCGGGTCCGGGCACGCGGCGGGGCCGGCCCCGCGGAGCTCGGCGTGCTCGCGCAGCTCGCGACCGGCCTCGCCGGCGCACCCGGGATCGCGGGTGCCTCGAGGCCTTCCCTGGCCGCCCTTGCTGCGCTGTCACCGGTCATGCGCAAGCGCTTCCAGGTGGCGGCGGAACCGGGCCCGGACCCGGGGCCGGACCCGGCGGCCTTGTCCGACGCCCTCAGGGATTCGGTGGAGGCGGTGGCCGACGAACAAGCGCTGCTGATATTCATCGACGATCTCCCGCAATCGGACGCGTCGAGCCGCCGCATCCTCGACACGCTCTTCGAGCGCTTGCCGTCCCGATGCCTGGTCATCGTCACCGCCAGGACCGGCGAGGACGAGGCGTCTCTCACCTTTCCGCCGCACGCCGATCTCCGTCGGCTCAAGCTTCGTCCCCTCTCGCTGCCCGATGTCGAGCTGCTGGTCGGGTCCGTCCTCGAGCTTCAGGCCGAGGAGCGGCACCGGCTCGCCGCTCGGCTCCAGGAGCAGTGCGGAGGGAACCCGTTCTACGTGGTCGAGCTGATCTCCGCGATGGCCGACGACGGCACCCTGGCGCCGTCGGATCGGGGCGCCTGGCGGCTGGCCGCGGGCGACGGCCCGCTGCCGCTTCCCACGAGCCTCCGCGACGTCATCGCCAGACGGGTCGCTCGACTCACCCCGCGGGGGCGTGTGGCCCTCGAGGCGGCTGCCGTCCTGGGGCTGCCGTTCGATCGGGAATTGCTGGCGGAAGTGGCGGGCGAGTCGCCCGTGGTGATCGAGTCGGGACTGGACGAGCTGATCCTTTACCGTCTGGTGCGAGAGAGTGGCCCGGGCGGCTATGAGTTCGCCCACGAGCTGGTTCGGCGGCACGTAGATCAGACGGTCCCTGTCGCACGGGGGGAGGAGCTGTCGTCGCGCGCTTCAGCCGCCCTGGAGCGGCGCTCCGACGGCGACCACGCGACACGCGCGGCCCTGGCCCACCACCGCGCCCGGGCTGCCGCGGTGACCGCGGCAGCCCGGCGGGTTCGCCGCCGCAGGGCAGCAGCGATCGCCATCGCCTGCCTCGTGGGAGTTGCCGTGGTGGCCCTGGTCCGAGCTCGTTCTACCGTGCCGACCGATCCGTCCTCGATCGCGGTGCTTCCGTTCTCCGTCAGTGGCTCCGAGGAGTTGGAGTACCTGCGGGACGGCATGGCCACCCTGCTCAGCACCGGTCTCGACGGAGTGGGTGCGCTCCGGAGCGTGGATCCCCGGGCCGTTATGGGCATCGCCTCTCAGCTCGACGGACGGTTGCCGGAGGTCGAGCGTGGCCGGCGGGTCGCGGAGCGCGTCGGTGCGGAAACCTACGTGGTAGGGAACGTGGTCCAAGGAGGCGGACGGATCCGGATCAGCGCGGCCGCGTACCAGCGAGGTGCCCCGGCATCTCCGGTAGCACAAGCGGCGGTGGATGGACCCACCGGTCAGCTGTTCGAGCTGGTAGACGCCATGGCGGGTCGTTTGCTCAGCGGGCTCAGCCCAGGCCCCTACGGGCAGCTCACCCGCACGGCGGCGACTACCACAAGCTCGCTCCCGGCGCTCAAGGCGTTTCTGGAGGGGGAACGGCTCTTTCGCGGGGGGGACTTTCACCCGGCCGCCCGCGCGTTCCAGCGAGCCGTCGCCGAGGACACGACCTTCGCCTTGGCGTACTACTGGCTATCAGTGGCGTCCTGGTGGGCCGACGATTCCAAGGTGATCGACTCGGCTGCGGCCCTGGCGGTGAGGTATGGGGGGCGGCTCTCCGAGCGTGATCGTCGCCTCTTTCAGGCCTGGGATGCCTTTCTCCGCGGCGACGCGCTCGAGTCGGAACGAGTCTATCGGCAGATTGTGGGGCTGGAGCCCGAAAACGTGGAGGCCTGGCTTCAGCTCGGCGAGGTCCTATTTCACTCGGGACCGCGCCGGGGAGGACCGATCGGAGCGGCGCGGGTGCCATTCCAGCGGGTGCTCTCATTCGAGCCGGAGCATACCAGCGCCCTGCTCCATCTGGCCCGCATCGCGGCGGCCGAGCAGCGGCGGGTGGAGCTCGACTCGCTGACGGAACGCATCCTCGGGCTGAGCCCCGACGGGGAGTGGGCTCTCGAAGCGCGGGCCCTGCGCTCGTATGCCTCGAGGGACAGGGCGGAGCAGCTTCGGGTGATCGCCGATCTGCGCACCGCTCCGGAGGGTCGGATCTGGAACACCGCGCGGTACGTTGCGGTCGCGACGCACGAGCTCGAAGGGGCCAGAGAGCTGGCGGCGCTGCTGACGGAAGAGACCCGGCCGGCGGAGGTGCGGGCCTTCGGTCATCTCGCGCTGGCCCATTTGCAGGTGGCTCGCGGCCGGCTTCGCGCCGCGTCCGCCGAGCTCGACCGTGCGGCGGCGCTCGATCCGCTCCCGGCCCTGGAGCACCGCGCGCTCCTCGCGTTACTGCCCTTCGTGCCGGTGAGCCCGGAGCGGCTCCTCGCCCTGCGAGACATGCTCACACAGGGGATCTTACCGGGCCGGGCCGCGACCCTCGAGACCAGTCATCTCGCCAACCTGCACGACGGCGTCCACCCGGAGCTCCGCGCCTACCTCATCGCCGGGTTGAGCCTGCGGCTTGGCGACACGGCGACCGCTCGCGCCTATCTCGCCGAGTTGGAGCGGCCGCATCCCGCGGCGCACGCGACCACCGTAGGCAAGGATGCCGCCGGCAGTATCCGGGCGCAGCTCGCCCACCTGGGGGGCGGCACTGCCGAGGCGCTGCGTGAAATGGAGGAGGTTCAGCGGCTGGAGGCGAGAGTGGGATTGATCGGCGGCTCGCCCTTCTACTCCGAGGGACTGGAGCGATACTTGTACGCCGGGATGCTGCAAGGTGTGGGGCGGCTGGAGGAGGCGGTGCGGTGGTACGGCTCGTTCTCCAGCAACTCGCTCTTCGACTTTGTGTTTCTCGCGCCGTCGCACGCGGCCAGGGGACGGATCAGCGAGCGGCTGGGGCGGCGGCGAGAGGCCGCGGCGGAGTATGGGCGGGCCGTTCAGCTACTGAGGGATGCAGACCCGGAGATGGGACCGCTGGTGCGGGAGCTGGAGCAAGGGTTGAGGCGGGTCAAAGACTGAGAGGGTGCTGCCGTTTAGGCCAGTGCCTCGCCGAGCGCCTCCAATCGATCGGCCAAGCTGCGAGCGCACCCAACGATGCAGCGGCGCAGCCGCCGCGTACAAGAGCGCGCTCGGTCGAAGCTGTCGATTGATCACCGCTGGGCGCGGACATACCCGGGCGAGGGCTTTGGTGGTCTCATCGTAAACTTGCACACGCGGCATCGAATAGCGCCCGGCTGTCGCTCACGGACGTGGAAGGAGCCCTGTTCGCGCTCTATTACGTCACCCTGTCACGAGATCCGCTGCTGCTCACCCGTCAATGATCGGTGCCGGGCATCCCTGATGTGGAGGGGAGTTGGGCTGCGCGGCGAGAGCGAAACGTCGTCCAGAGGCCGCGGGCCGACAGGATCATCGTGACCCATCCCGTCGTGCTGAGCGCAAACAGCGTCCAGACGAAGAAGAAGCCGCCGGACTTGCCGACCACGATTCCCTTGGAGTGGACGATGATCATGCCCGCCCCGAACAGCCCTCCGAGCAGCATGATGACGTACCCCCAGACCCGATCGGAAAGCATAAGGGTTCCGTACAGCCACAGGGCAAAGACGAGGACCGGAACAGGGTAAGAAACCGCTCCCTCGGCCTGGCGGATGACGTCGTGCGTCATGTGAAAGGTCATGAAGAGAAGCGAGAGCAAGGACGCGACGGTCAACGCGACGTTGTGCTTCATCGGGCGTTCCGGGATGAGGGGGTGTAGGGCGCAGCCAGAAATACCACTGCCGGACTCATTGGGCCGATGCCAACTGCGGTGAGGCCAGCAAAAAAGATGAGGGGACGCATCAAAAAGATTCTCGTGGCTGCCTAACGCCGAAGTCGAACTGCACGCGAGTCCAATTGCAGCGCGTGGCGAAGCCGCGCGCGACCCGCAAATCGCTTGTCAGCTCCAACGATTGTTAGGCGGCGCCCACATCGGACGTCGCCGCCGCGGCCGGCACGGTCGCGGATCGGATGCTGTGACCGTGTTGATCCCATTGCTCTGCTCTCACGCCTTTCACGAGAAGCCATAATGCGAGCGACAGCTCGGCAATCAACGATGGGATGAGAATCGTGGGGAAGAGTTGGCTTGCGAGTCTCGGTGATAACAGCAGTGCGAAGCTGTTGACTGCATAGCAGACGCCGGCGATCTGCATCAGGATGCCGATCGAGCGAGGCATGTAGGCTGACCGGTAGATCAGGTAGCCAAGTATGACGCATTCCACCCCGAAGAAGATGAGCGCGACGCCGAATCCCACGGTGTGCGACCGAATCGACAGCATGGCCATGGCTTGAATCTGTTCCGGAGCGAACGCGGTCAGGTACGAGGTGCTCGCGAGCGGAAGGAGCGCCGTCGCCAGGGACACCGCGGCGACGCCTTCGATTGCGATGGAGACGAGATTGAAGAACACGGCCATCAGCGCGAGCTCACGATTGACGCGGCGCAGCAGAACGTAAAGCACGAGTGCCAGGGCAGTTGCACACGTCAGCACGACGATTTCTCCGACGACCCCAAGACGCCAGAGCCACTCCATCGATCGCAGGTTGGCCGCAGTGGCTGTCGCATTACCTGGCACGACGATGCTGCCTCTGACCACGCCCTCGCCCAGTGCACCGAGAACGATGATGAGGAGGTACAACACGCCACCTGCCCTGGCGACGAACCGGGCGCGGTTCGCATCCAGCCGAACGAGCATTGGCTTCGTCCTCTATGGGTTACCCATAGCAACGATGCCTGGTGTTCGGAAGTTTCACGACACCAGTCGGGCCCGTCGTCGCAGAAGGAGCCGCCGGTGGTGCTCGAACCAGCGCACCCGGTGGCACCTTGATGTCCGCCTAACGCCCAAGCTCACCTGCGAGCGCCTCGTTGGGCGGCGGCTCGCGGGGGCGCGCCTCGGGTCAGCGGGCGCCGGCCCGGCGGTAGACTACGCGGAACGTGTCCACCACCGGGGGATCCGCGGGACCCTGCTCCCCAGAGCGCGTCACGTGGAGCTCCCAGACGAGGTCGGCGCCCCGCACGCGGAGGGTGTCCGCCGTCGAGTCGCTCGCCTCGACCGGCAGGCGCAGGACGAGCCCGCCGGCGGCCGGGAGCACCCGGCCCTGGCGGCTGCGCACGTACGGCCCGGCCGGCCGGCCGGCCGTGCACCACACGTCGCCGGCCCACGTCTGGCGCGCCGACCGGTCGGCCCCGAGTTCCAGGGCACCGGCGCGGAGCGTGTCCGCGCACGCGGTGCCACTGCCATCGGTCAGGGTACGCCGGGCGGCCAGGGCGGGGAGCGGCTGGTCGAGGTAATCGACCAGCCGGAAGCGGCCCGTCGGCAGGTGCGTGCCGACGGTGTCGCCGCCGCAGGCGAGTACGGCCCCGAGGAGCGTCACCGCGCGGGTCCGGGCCCACCGCCGAGTGCGAGAGGTCATCCAATACACAACACATTGGGGCGAGCGGACCACCGGGACGGGACGAGGCGGCCCGTCGGGCGACAATCGTCGCATGCTCAGCTGACGACGGCGGCCGAAAACCCGTCACTCGGTCGTCCCCCCAACGCCCCAGCTCACCTGCGAGCACAGGACAACCATGGCCGCGCAGCGGCCACCGCAGAGTGCTCGTCAGGTGCAGCGCCTCGGTGGGCCGCGGCCACTCTGGTCGTCACCCTACTGCCGCGCCAGGACCAGCAAGGCGGCCTGCGGGTCGGCCACGAACGCCCGCACGTCCTCGACGCGGGCGCGCAGCAGCGCCTCCACGTCCGCCGTGCGGCAGTTGTCGAGGCGCACCCAGATGACCTTCGGCGGATGCCCCCGCAGGAAGCTGCGCTGGCGGAAGTCGTCGTCCTTGGTGACGATCGCGAACCCCCGAGCCGCGGCGTGCGACCAGATCGCCTCGTCGTCGGCCGCCTGTAGGCCGAACTCCCGCACGTGCGCCGACCCGGGGTAGGTGTCCGCGAGCGCGCGGGCAAGGCGCGGGGCGACGTTCTGGTCGAAGAGGAGGCGCAGGGGCCGGGCGGCTTACGCCGCCGGACCGGCGACGAGCCGGCGCTCCCGGTCAGCGGCAAAGGCGAGCACGGCCCGGATGTCCTCCCGCTCCAAGTCGGGGAAGTCGGCCAAGATCTCGTCCTCGCTCATGCCGCCGGCGAGGTAATCGAGCACGTCGTAGACCGTGATCCGCAGCCCGCGGATGCACGGCTTGCCACCGCGCTTGCCCGGCTCGATCGTGATCCGCTCGCGGTAGTCCATGCTTGGAGTGTAGGGCCGCCCGGCACCGGAAGGCAAGCACGGGCGGCCTCCCGGTCGCCGACGGCCGTCGCGGCCCAACGCCCAGGTTAAGCTGCAAACGCGCGGGGCTGGAGCTAAGGATGCGGCTGGAGAGCTGCGCGCGTTTGTCAGCTTCAACCATTCGTTAGACGCCAGGCCCCGTGAGCGATCGGCGCCCACCGGACGCGCGCCACGCTGGATAGACATGACGAATACAATCTGCCGTTCCTACTTCGCTAGCGCCGCTAGCGAGCGCAGATCGCCGCACTGCGTCGCCCTTCCGGCTCGCGAGCGCTATGACCGCGACGGGGCCGTCTGCCGACCATCAGGTTCCGGAGGGTTGGCGCATAGCTGCCCTTTATGCACGCGCCAGTCGTCGGGGTTCGCCGCCAAAGCGGGCCGTTCCCGTCGCTTTGGGCCCAACCTAAGACCAGACTTCAGCAGCGAATTCCATCACGCGCGAGTCGCGAGATTACGCAGGAACGTAGGTCAACCTGATCACATCCTCGCCAATCCGATCATGAGTCATAAGGCGGAGCGGCGGCCGGGGTCCGGCGAAGTATGGCTTGCCGTGACCAAGCACGACGGGGTGCAGGTAGATTCGGTACTCGTCGATCAGGCCAAGTTCGGCGAGGCTTCGCGCCAAGTCCGGGCCAGCAACTTCGATCTCCCCGTCGCGCTCGGCCTTCAGATCGCGGATCGCGCCCTCGAGATCATCCCCAACAAGCGTGGCGTTGGGGCCGACGGACTTCAACGAGCGCGAGACGACCCATTTCGGCTGGCTCCGCCATGCCGAGGCGAAGGCGTGTTCCTCCGCATCCCATTCAGGATGATCGTCGTCCCAGTAACGCATGACCTCATACATTTTGCGACCGTACACACTGCCCGCCTGCCCCTGAGCCTCCTCGATGAAGTGGCGG
>Ga0307415_100000176_pt1 | contig 28510 bp, 26 predicted proteins | sample DK1Cmetagenome_FD_204524 | JGI IMG/M metagenome (GOLD analysis project Ga0307415, IMG submission 204524) | Maize rhizosphere microbial communities from greenhouse at UC Davis, California, United States - DK15-C-2 | ecosystem: Host-associated > Plants > Roots > Rhizosphere > Soil | place: USA... | reverse complement strand
ATTATCGTCGCGGTCGTTGGGATCGTCGCGGTGATCATTGTGGGGTTCGGATGATCTTGGGCCCCTGGGATCCGGGCCTGCAGAACGAGCGGACCGGCCTGGCTTGGCAGCGGACCATGCTGGCGGGTCTGACCTGCAGCCTGTTGACCGCACGACTGCTCGCATCGATCTCAATCATGCTGTCGGTGATCATCGGCCTGTTGGCGCTGCTATGTACGGCCGGGTTGGGTTATCTTGCGATACGGCGCTTCCGACTGAACACTCTTGCCATCCATCGAGAGGAAGCGCTTGGTGATGGGAAGGCCAATGCCTTGATCAGCCTGCTGGTGGTGATCACTGCCCTGGCCGGATTGCTGTACGTCTGGGTCGCTTAGCGCTCCATCACCCACCGCCGACTTGTCAGAATCTCAGCACCATATTTGGTGCTGAGATCCTGACAACTCGGCAAGGAGTCATGCGTGGCAAGTCAGTTAGCCGTAGCCGAGTTCGTGGAGGCGCTTGTCGTCGATGCCGAAGTGGTGCGCGATCTCGTGTGCGACGGTGATCCTGATCTCTTCGATCACCTGCTCCGGTGTGTCCGAGATCGCCAAGATGGGATACCGGAAGATCTGGATCTGATCGGGTAAGCCGGTGTAGTACTGCCCGCGCTCAGTAAGCGGAATACCGGAATAGAGCCCTAAGGTGTCCGGCATATCCGGCGGTGGATAGTCCTCTACCAAGATCACGCAATTGTCGATCAAGGCGGCCAACTCGGCTGGGATTGTGTCCAGCGCCTCAGCGACGTGCTCCTCGAACTCCTCGGCTGACATCTGAATGCCTCGGGAGCTCACAGCCGAAGCCTAGACACCAAAGAGAAAGGTGTTCACGAGACAACGACCTCGCCGTGACCACCATGGCTCAACGAATTACATCGGTGAAGTTCGCGAGGAAGTCCATTTCGCGCTTGCAGTGACAAATGTGACGGTCTTAAAGTGCTGAGAATTCTGTGATTTTTGTGACTGAAGTGATTGGCGACCGACTTCCCCCCTTAGAGGTCCCAGCATGCGTCGAATCGTGATCAAGGTGCGAGCCGTTGCCGTGCTCGTCGCTGTAGGCATGCTTTGGACTCTCATGTCGCCATCGTCGGCGAGCGCAACGACGCAGATGATCGCGACTGTGGGGGTCAACATCCGTTCCGGCGCCAGTACCAACACAACCATCCTCGGCGGCCTCTATCGCGGGCAGACGATAACGGCGATCACCAGCTCGCAAGGCTGGACCAAGATCAAGTTCGCTGGTTCGACGGCGTACGTCGCCAGCAGGTACCTCACCAAGGGCAAGGATCTGCCGGTCCCGAAGCAGATTGGCGCCGGTACGGTCAAGATCACCACCACGGCCCTCAACCTTCGCACCGGTCCAGGCCTGTCCTATCGGGTGATCAGGGTTCTCAAGGAAGGAACCAAGGTCACGATGACCGGCAAGACGGCCCGTGGGTGGGCGCAGCTGGTCAACGTTTCTGGGCATGGAGGCAAGGCCACCGGCTGGTCCAGCATGCAGTATCTAGCCGGCTCGACGACCGGACGACCCGAAATCATCGGCAAGCGAGTCGCCACGGCTGATCTTGATATCCGCACCACCAGCGGCACCAACGCCAAGACGGTTGCTGAGGTAAAGAAGGGCACCGCCCTCTCGGTCACTGGCGCCATCCAGAACGACAGAGCCCAGATCATCTACAAAAACGCCATCCGGTGGGTGACAGCGAAGTACCTCACAAACCTGAAGAGCACCCTGCCAACTCCGCCGAAGCTGCCAAAGATCACGGGAACCCGGTACGCGACCGCGACTCTGAATATCCGCTCGACGTACACCGACAAGTACAAGCTGATCACCGAAGTGCCGCGCGGCACCAAACTCAAGATCACCGGTGTCGTCAAGAACGGCCGAATGCAGATCATTTTCGAGAAAACCGTTCGTTGGGTGACGGCCAAGTACCTATCAAAGTCGGCGCCAAGATCGATTCCACCGAGCTGGCGCGCGGTCGAGCGCGGACTCAAGCCCAATGCGATCAAGGTGCATCGTGCAGCGCGAGCGGAGTTTCCCCAAATCACCACCTACTACACCCTGCGGGCTGGCGTATTCACCGATCACTCCACCGGTCGGGCGCTCGACCTGATGATTCCTAATTACAAGTCCGCGTCAGGCAAAGCCCTTGGCTACAAGGTGGCGGCGTGGGCCAAAGCCAATGCCCGAGATCTCGGCATCAACTACGTGATCTGGAACCAGCACATCTGGAACATCACCCGCGACAGCGAGGGTTGGCGCTACATGGCCGATCGCGGCGGAGATTCGGCCAACCACAAGAACCACGTACACATCACGGTGTTTGCCGACGGTTTCGACCCCCGCTAGCGGCTAATCCTGGGCCAACGGCCGACGTGGCGCCTGACGGGGTGTTGCGCTTTGGGGTCATGCGTGCGTTGAATGGGGGTTTGCGAGTGCTTGGATCAAAAGGGGGTTCCAAGTGCGGACTTTCCCACGGCCGGCCGATTGTGCCTTCGTTGGGATTTTGATGCTGGCATGCGCGGCCTGTGGTGCGGCTGGTCCGCCGCGCACAGCGCCGCCGGTGCAATCCAGCAGACCCGTGACAGTTGCGCCAGCACAACCGAGCGGGACCGGCGTGGCCGCACAACCCTCTCCGGAGATGCTGAAGGTGGTCGAGCACCCGTTCTCGCCTGGCAAACCCACAGTGGCACCGCCGCGGCCCTTTTCGAAGAAAGCAGGGAAGATCACGCCGCCGGATCACATCGTGATCGTGATCTTGGAGAATAAGCATCGCTCGAGCGTGATGGGCAGCAGGCAGGCGCCATACCTGAACAAGCTGGCGGACAAGGGCGCCAGTATGACGCATTCCTACGGCATCACCCATCCCAGCCAGCCGAACTATCTGGCATTGTTCTCAGGATCGACACACGGAGTGAGGAGCAATTCGTGCCCTCAAAATCTTGGGAAGGCTAACAACCTGGGGCATCAGCTCCGCAAATCAGGGCGAAGCTTCATTGGATATGCGGAGTCTCTGCCAAATGTCGGCTTCCGTGGATGTTCGTCTGGTCGCTACCTCCGCAAGCACAATCCGTGGGTTAACTTCAGCAACCTGCCCGCCCGTACCAACCGTCCCTTCACCGATTTCCCGCGCGACTATCGCAAGCTCCCGACCGTGTCGCTCGTCAGCCCGAATATGTGCCACGACATGCACGACTGCTCGATCCGCACCGGCGACCGTTGGATGAAGAAGCATTTCCACCGGTACGCCCGCTGGGCGCCACGGCATAACAGCTGGCTAATCGTCACCTTCGATGAGAACGCCGGCGGCAGCGTGAAATCGATTCCTACGATCATCGTCGGTGCCAACGTACGTCCTGGTGTCTATACGGAGCGGCTCGACCATTACGGCCTGCTTCGCACGATCCAGGATGCATACGGACTGCGCCCGCTTGGCCGCGCCAAATCTGCGTCTCCGGTGTCGACGATCTGGACGAAGTAGCGCCCGGGCTCCGGAGCACGTGCGTCAGCTATTCTGCACCGCCGCGTAGGCTTCCGTCACTGTGGCGGCGACTGCCTGCCAGGAGTACCCACGCTGTACCAACGCGCGGGCCGCAGCGGCTCGCGCCAAGCGCTCAGTTGAGCACGTCAAAGCCCCGACAAGCACCTGGACCAAGGCGTCCTGGTCATCCGGCGGAATCAGCCAACCCTCTGGCGACTGGGAATCGAGATTCAGGAACGTCGGCGGCCCGCCGGTGGTGGTGGCGACCACCGGCAAACCGGCAGCCATGGCCTCCAGATAGACCCCGCCGAACGCCTCCCCTACCGACGGCGCAACCATGAGGTCAGCGCAGCCGAGACCGAGCCGAAGATCCTCATGACCACGCCAGCCGACAAAGAACACGCCGTCGATGCGCTCCTTCTTCACCAGTGAATAGGGATGCTCACCCTCCCACTCGCCCGGATGGCCGCCCCAGATCAGCAGCGGCGCGACAGCACCAAGTTGGGACCGGACTCGGGCGTACGCGCGGAGTAAAAGCGGCAGTCGCTTGACAGCGGTAAACCGTCCGACGTACAGCAGCACCGGACGCATCTTGGTCGAATCGACGAAAGCTGACAGGTCCGCAGTTGAGTATCGAACGCTGCCTGGTCGGCCACTTTCGTCCCAGCCGAGCGGCTCGTCAACGAGCCAACGTCGGAGCAGCGCCAGCCGCTCTCGTGCGCTGAGGTCGAGCGGCCGAAAATGCTCAGTGTCGACGGCATTCGGTACAACGCACACCCGGTCCTCCGGTACGCCAAGGCTCCGAACCGCTCGGACAGCGTGGTCAGTGGAGACAGCGAGAATGCGCCTGCTTCGCTGAGCAGTCGCTCGCAAGCGTTCCGCCCAATACGCGGCGTACCGCCAGGACGGTGACACGCCGATGGGGGATCCCTTGCCGCCAGCGCCGCTGTACTGCTCGATCTGCTCCAGCATGAGGAGCTCGGTCCCGTGGAGGTGAGTAATAACTGGCACCTGTGGCCAGACCTGCTCCGCCGCATCGTGCAAGGGCGTGAGGTGGTGCAGATGAAGCACCTGCGGGTCAAAGGGCCGCAGGCCAAGCATCAGACGACGCCAGGACTCCACCTGCCGCCCCGCAAGTTCTGGTGAAACCGCTGCAAAAATGCGGTCCGGTGCGCCCGGCTTGTCCTCGTACGAGGCGTGCAGCGGCACTGGCTGATCGAGCGGATCCTCGCCGCGCCGCCACGCCTCAACAGCAGGCGTGAAATCGGCCGCCGATAGCGGAAGTCTGCCGAAGAAGGTTGCAGCATGGCTAGGACTTCCCGGAATGCCCAGCGAACCGGCCAAGATCCGTGGACACCAGCCGGCCTCCTGTAACGCGGCAGTCAGGTAGCGAACCACCTGAGCAGAGCCGCCCCGCGGGAAGAACGAGAACCCCTGCAGCACTTCGCCCCGAGCCATACACGCACGATTCCATAGTTCCCGCTGCGCTCTTGGGCTCTCCTCGGCACGTTCTAGCTCCACGTCGCCCTCGTACGGGATCGTTTGGCCGCACAACCGGCAAGAAGACCCCCCAACAAGGAGCTCGGCGCAAGCCCCGATTCACGGGTCAGAGCGGCGCTCTAGCGCAGCCAGGCGAAGCTCCAATTGATCAACTCGATGTCGCAGCAGCGTGAGCTGTGCCTCGAGACCGACCTCGCGCTCGGCCCTGCGCTGGATCCGCGCGGACTGGGCGGCTCGGTCGACTACCGCTTGAAGCGGCACCAGCCGTTGCGGACCATTTGGCCCATCGACCAGCCGAGACGGGATCTCGCCGTTGCGATACCACGCCCGCAGCGCCGATCGGGACACACCGGCCTCGGCCTCCGCGATGGCGAGCGTCACCCACGGCGTGTCGTCCAGCTTCGCCAGCAACTCCAGCTCGTCTCGCCATGCCGCGAGACGATCATCCCACTCTGACATCACCGTGCCACCTCCCACAGCACCATATTAGAAATAGCGTATTGACAGGGTTTAAATAATGAAATCATGTTTGAGCGATTCTCTGGACAAGCCCGCCACGTCGTTGTCAGCGCACAAGAAGAGGCCCGCGACCTAGACCACAACTACATCGGCACGGAACATCTGCTGCTCGGGCTGCTCGTCACGTCGGACTCCCTCGCCAGCGTCAGCCTCAATGCTCTCGGTTACACGCGTGACGACGTACGGGCCAGCGTGGAGGCGCTGGTCGGCCGGGGTAAGGCATCATCGAGCGGACACATCCCGTTCACCCCACGGGCCAAGAAAGTGCTGGAACTGTCGTTGCGCGAGGCGCTGCAGCTCAAAAACAACTACATCGGTACCGAGCACATCCTGCTCGGCCTCATCCGGGAGGGTGAGGGGATCGCTGCGCAGATCCTCGCGGCAAAGCACCCGCTGGACCGGGTCCGTGCCGAGGTATTGACCCAGATCGAGTCACCGGGCGCCCGAGAGAGTCACGGCGCGGGGCGTACGCCGGCGGCGCATGAAGTGCTGGCGCTGGCGGCAGAACTCGCTGGCGACACACCAGTCGGCAGTCATCACATACTGGAGGCGATCTTGCAGCAGCCGGACAGTGCGGCCGCCAAGGCGCTGAGCGACGCCGGCATTGACCTCGATCAGCTCGCAGCCAAGCTCGACGAGGTCAATACGGAGGACACCGCGGATGACACGCCGGAGCAAGCGGCCGCCCGGCAGCTCGATTTCTCGGTGACGGACGACGCCGTGACGGTGGTACTGCGCGATCCGGACTCGATCGAGCTCGGTAAAAAGATCAACGATCTCAACGGCGGGCCGCTACTGGCGAGCGGCCCGCAGCTCGATCTGATCGGCCGGCTATGGACCTCGGTCAACGGCTGGCTGGCCGCGACCGTCCGATCGCTATCACCGCCGCCGGAGCTATCTCCAGATGTGGCCGAGGAGCTGTTCACGCGAGGCCTGCGCTCCCGATTCCGTCGCCGTCGAGCCACCTAACCGTCGCGCCCCTCATCGGGAAACTGGCGTCCCGCCCACTCTGCATCACTAACTGCCATGTGGCATCGGTCGTAACTGATGCCACGTGGGGGTTAGTGATGCCAAATGCGTTCCGCGGACGACATGTATCTGTCGCCCAGCTCCAGCGTCTAGCTAGGGACGGCCGTAACCGTCAGCGCGCGACAAGACGAAGGAGCTCCATATGCCCGCGACGAAGACAGCAACGAAGAAGGCCGCCGCGAACAAGACCGCTTCACGGAGGAATGGGCGGCAGAAGACCGAGCAGTTCATCTGCAATGTCGTGCCGTCGAAGGGCACCGAGAACGACTGGCAGTTTGATGACTCAGTCACGTCAGGGGCCCTTGGTCTCGTTGCGGCGCTTCCCCCGTCGGTTGACCTCCGAGCACCCTGGTGGACGATCCACAACCAGGAGAGCACCGGATCCTGCGTCGGATGGGCGACCGCCGACGGTCTGGTTCGCTATCACATGGTCAAAGACGGCCGAGTCACCCCGACGCAATTACTGTCACCCAGGCACGTCTGGATGGCTTCGAAGGAAACGGACGACATCATCAGTCGGCCCGAGACATTTATCGAGCGAGCCGGCACCACCCTCAAGGCAGCCCTGGACGTCGCCCGAAAGCAGGGCGTGGCGCTGATGGCGGACCTGCCGTTCCATATCGAGACCAGCATGTTTCTCGGCGCGGAGAACGCCTTCTACGCCAGCTGCGCGCAACGTCGGATCAACGCCTACTTCAACCTGAAGAAGAACCTCCGCACCTGGAAGGAATGGATAGCTTCCAACGGCCCGCTTCTCGCTGCGCTCAATGTGGATGCGTCCTGGGACGACGCCGCCAGCAACGGCGGAAAGATCGACGACTTTCAGCCCAGTACCGTGCGTGGCGGCCATGCCATCTGCGTCGTCGGCTATCGGACAGACGGCCGCTTCATCGTGCGAAACAGTTGGGGCACCACATGGGGCGACGCGGGCTTCGGCTACGTCCACCCCGACTACATCAAGGCCGCGTTCTATGCCGAGTCCTACGGCGCGACGCTATGACCAAGATCATCATGAAACCAATACGAAGCGCCGCAGCGCTACTCGGTGGGCTGGCGATCTGGGCCGCACTGGCAGCGAGCAGCGGACCGGGCGTACCCGTCGCGGCCGCCCATCCGCCGTCCTCGGTGGCCGCAGCGGCCACGTTGACAACGTCTGTTCCGCAGACCGCTTCAAGAGCCGCCGACGTAACAGAATTCGACGCAAGCGCTGCCGATGAGGAGACATGCGGGATCTTCAGCCAGATGGTCGACGGCATTGACACGTTGAGTACTGAGGAACAACAGCAGCTAGTGATCGAGATGGTTGACGCAGCTGAGCAGAGCGAGAATCCAGATCTGACGCGAGCGGTTGTCGACCTCGGTCAGGGCTGGCTCGACGGGAACCCAGACCAGTTCGCCAAAGGGATGCGTGCGCTGGGCAAGATCTGCAACGTTCCCTACGAGTAGGGCGAAGACAGCCTGACGCGAGGGCACTGGGAATGTTTATAGGTGCACGGTCCCGGCCACGCCGGTCACCGTATAGCCGCCGGTCCAGACCTCGTCACCAACCTTGGTAACGTAGACCCGGCCGCGACGGCCGAGCGCGGTTCCCTGCGCAGCGGTATAAGAGCTCGGCGCCCGTCCGGTTGTGATCAGCCACTGGCCTAGCGCGGCGTTGAGGCTGCCGGTGACAGGATCCTCGCGCTGCCCTTCCAGCAGCGCAAAAGCTCGGACTTCGAAGTCCACTTCCGCGTGCGGCGGATGGGGACCTATGACGCCTATGGAGTCGAACCGCCCGACGCTGACAGGCTTCGGCTGTAACGCCAGTACCGTTTCGGCGTCTCGCAGCAGCAACGCCACCCAACCTGGACCGTTGTCAGCCCATTGCGCATCCAGGACTTGATCATGATCAATACCGAGGATGGTGACGATTTCGGACAAATCCTCGGCGTCCACAGCACCGCCTCTGACCAATGGGGGTGCAGAGAACGAAAGTCGCGTTCCGTCGCGGCGTATCCTTACCAGCCCCGCTCCGCACTGTTGGATGAGCTCATGCGGATTCTTCGGTGCGCCGCCCGCCTCCAGCCACGCATGGGCGGAACCAATAGTGGGGTGACCGGCAAATGGGAGTTCTAGGCGGGTCGTGAAGATCCGCAGCTGATAGTCGGCGCGATAATCGGTGGGTTTCAGCAAGAACGTCGTTTCGCTCAGGTTGGTCCAGCTGGCGAACGCCGCCATCTGCTGCTCGGTCAACTGATCGGCGTCATGGACGACAGCCACCGGATTTCCGAGCGTGAGCTCATCGGTGAAGACATCGACTTGTGTGAACCGGCGCATGATGTCAGCCTGCCAGTCTGGGTGCCGTGCGGCGATGCGGCGCCTCCACACGCGAGGATGTTGACATGCAGAAGATCTCCCTCGAGGCGCTCGCTCGCCAGCAAGTGAAGTTGGCCGCAGCCGCGGCCGGTGGACATACGGCCGACACCGTCTTCGGCGGTCACGAGAAGGTGCTGCGGCAGACCATGATCGGAATGATTGCCGGCGCTCGGTTGTCCGAGCACGAGAATCCAGGCGAGGCGACGGCGCTGATCTTGCATGGGCGAGTACGACTTCGAGCCGATCAGCTCTCGTGGGAGGGCGCTCGCGGGGACCTGCTGATCATGCCGGATAGCCGCCATAGCCTTGAGGCTCTGGAGGATTCAGCTGTGCTCTTGACGGTGGCCAAGCGCTCCTGACTGAAGATCATCACCGATGATCATGCAAGAAGTGGTCAGAAACGACAGGCGTTGTGGCGCAATCGATGTCTTTGATGACCACTTTTGGATTGGCTCGGCTCATAAATGCTGGCCGTCGTACGGTCGGTCAGGTGTGGTCGACGGCAGCCCGCTCGACCGGGAGGGCTGCCAGGTAGCGCTGGATGAAGGCTTCGAAGCCGTCGACGTCGGCCGGGTCAGGATCGACGGTCTCCAGTGTGGTCTCGGCGAAGACCTGCGTGGTCAGGAAGTCCGCGAGATTTTGGCCCTCGGCTCGGTACGCGAGAAATCCAGCAAGAACCGCGATTCCCCACGGTCCCCCTTCAGCGGCGACATCGCCGACCGAGACTGGGGTGTTGATCGCGGCCGCCAGGAAGCGCTGTGCCACTCCCTTGGTCTTGAACAGGCCGCCGTGAGCGAACATCGCTTCCAGCCGGACGCCCTCCTCCTTCTGCAGTACGTCCATGCCGATCCGGAGGGTGGCCAGCGAGGCAAAGAGGTGGGTCCGCATAAACGTGCCGAGGTCCAACACACCGTCGGGTGAACGGAGAAACAGCGGCCGGCCCTCGTCGAGCCCCGTAATGGGCTCGCCGGACAGATAGTTGTAAGCCATCAGCCCGCCGCAGTCGGCAGCGCCATCGAGCGCGGCGGTGAACAAAGTCTCGAAGATGCTCGAGGTGCTTGCGGCGCTGCCGAGCGCCCGCGCAAACTCTGCGAACAGCGCGGCCCACGCGTTCAGCTCGCTCGCACCGTTGTTGCAGTGCACCATTGCGACGAGGTCCCCGGCCGGGGTCGTGACCAGGTCCAGCTCGCGGTGTACCCGGCTGAGTTCGGACTCGAGCACGATCATGGCAAAGATGCTCGTTCCCGCACTGACGTTGCCCGTACGCGGCGCAACCGAGTTCGTCGCCACCATCCCCGTCCCCGCATCGCCCTCCGGCGGGCACATCAGAACATCGGGACGCAGCCGTCCCGTCGGGTCGAGCAGTGCCGCACCGTCAGCGGTGAGCTGGCCGGCCCGCTCCCCAGCGACCTTGATCGTGGGCAGTAGATCGGCGAGGGCCAGCTGTACCCCGGCCTCGGCGGCGAGCTGATCAAATCGCACCAGCATCCTCGCGTCGTAACAGTGTCCGGTGACGTCGATGGGGAACATGCCGCTGGCGTCACCGATGCCCAGCACCATCTCGCCAGTGAGCCGCCAGTGGACGTAGCCCGCCAGGGTGTTCAGCTGGGCGATGTCGTCGACGTGATCTTCGCCGTTCAAGATCGCCTGGTAGAGGTGCGCAATGCTCCAGCGGTGTGGGATGTTGTGCCCGAACTCGGCGCTGAGCCGCTCGGCCGCCTCGCCGGTGTTCGTGTTGCGCCAGGTCCGGAACGGGGTCAGCAGCTCGCCGTCGGAGTCCAGAGCCAAGTAGCCGTGCATCATTGCCGAGATGCCGAGTGCACCCACGGAGGTCAGCTCGACTTCATAGCGCTGCTGCACATCGGCCGCAAGTGCGGCGTAGCACTGCTCGAGCCCGGTCCATACCGCATCCAGTGAGTAGGTCCAGATCCGGTCAACGTACTGGTTCTCCCAGTCGTGGCTGCCCACGGCGAGCGGAGCGTAGTCCGGCCCGATGAGCACTGCCTTGATTCTGGTCGATCCCAGCTCGATCCCGAGGGTCGTGCGTCCCTCGCCGATGGCTTGCCGCGCGTCGGTCACCATGTCTCAGAACCCTTCTGTTCCAGAACCCGTATTTCAGAACGCCTGGCTTAGAACCCTTTGGCAAGCCGGTAGTACGCCTGGTTCCAGTGGATCTGATTGGCGAAGTCGCGCCGGTTGGTCGAGCTGTCGATGATCAACAACTCGACGCCGAGCAGGTTGGCAAAGTCAACCATCTCCTCCGTGCCGACAGCCATTGACAGCACCGTGTGGTGTGGTCCGCCGGCGGCGATCCATGACTCGGCCGACGTCGCGAGGTCGGGCTTCGGTTCCCACACAGCCCGGGCGACCGGCAGTTTGGGAAGCGGTTCGTCGGGCTCGACCACAGTGACCTCGTTGAGCACCAGCCGGAATCGATCACCAAGATCGCAAATGCCCACCACAATGGCCGGACCAGGCTCGGCGTCGAACACCAGACGTACCGGATCCTCCCGATCCCCGATGCTCAGCGGATGGATATCAACGCGCGGTTTGCCGGCGGCGATGCTCGGGCAGACCTCCAGCATGTGGGCGCCCAAGATCTTCGGCGTCCCTGGTCCCCAGTGATAGGTGTAGTCCTCCATGAACGAGGTGCCGCGCGAGTCGTTGCTGCCCATGGCCTTGAGAGTGTGCAGCATGACCGAGGTCTTCCAGTCGCCCTCGCCGCCGAAGCCGTAACCTTCGACCATCAGCCGCTGGACCGCCAGGCCCGGGAGCTGGCGGAGTCCGCCGAGATCTTGGAAGTTGGTGGTGAAGGCGCCGAAGCCCCCGGCGGTCAGAAAGGCACGCAGCCCGGCCTCGATCCGCGCTCCGTAGCGCAGCGATTCATGTCGATCACCGCCTGCCGCGAGCTCCGGCACAATCTGGTACGTGTCGGCGTACTGTTCGATCAGCGTGTCGACCTCAGCATCGGTGACCTCATCAACCAACGCGACTAGGTCGTTGACGCCGTGAGTGTTCACTGAGACGCCGAACCGCAACTGGGCTTCGACTTTGTCGCCCTCGGTGACGGCGACATCGCGCATGTTGTCACCAAACCGCGCCAGCTTGAGGTTCCGCACAGCTGCCACACCGGTGGCCGCTCGCTGCCAGATGGCGATGCGGTCCACCACCCTGGGATCGGAGACGTGGCCGGCCACTGTCTTGCGGGGTACGCCAAGGCGGGTCTGGATGTAGCCGAACTCTCGATCACCGTGCGCCGCCTGGTTGAGGTTCATGAAATCCATATCGATCTCGGCCCACGGGAGGCTGACATTGGCTTGAGTATGGAGATGGAGCAATGGAGGCCGAAGCGCATCCAACCCGGTGATCCACATCTTCGCCGGTGAGAACGTATGCATCCACGCGATCACGCCAAGGCAGTCTGGGTCGGCGTTGGCGGCCAGCATCATCCGATGAATTGCCTCCGCATCGGTGAGCACTGGCTCCCACTGGACCGGCAAGGGCAGCCGCGCCGAGCCATTGAGTTGATCAGCAATCTGCTGAGACTGACGCTCGACTTGCTCGAGGGTCTCAGGACCGTAAAGTCCTTGGCTTCCTGTCAAGAACCAGCAGCATGACCCCATAGAGATTCCTTCCGTTCGCGATTGTGATCAGCGTTGGCCGTAGTCCTGCTGGTAGCGCTCGAACAGGGCGTCGACATCGGAAAGCGCAATCGGCAGCGGCTGACCGATCTGACGAGCGATGTGTACGGTGCGTGCAACGTCTTCGCACATCACTGCAGACTTCACCGCAGCTCGCGGCGACGGACCGATGGTGAAGACGCCGTGGTTCTTCATCAGTACCGCCGATGAGCGATGCCCTGACAAGGTCTCCACGATTCCCCGTCCAATGGAGTCGTCGCCGATCAGCGCGAAGGGCCCGACCGGGATGTCACCACCGAACTCATCCGCGATCATGGTCAACACGCAGGGGATCGGCTCACCTCGAGCGGCCCACGCGGTGGCGTACGTCGAGTGCGTGTGCACCACCCCGCCAACCTGCGGCATGTGCTTGTAGACATAGGCGTGCGCAGCGGTGTCAGAGGACGGCGCGTAATCACCTTCCACCAGATTCGCCTCAAGATCAGTTACCACCATGTTGTCGGCCGACAGCTCGTCATAACTCACGCCCGACGGCTTGATCACCAACAAGTCCCGGCCGGGTACTCGCGCCGACACATTGCCAGCGGTCCACACCACCAATGAGTTCCGCGGCAAATGATCATGCAGCTCAGCGACTTCCTGGCGGATCTGCTGCACCACTTCGCGGATCTCAGCGTCGATGCTCATTCGGCAAGCACCCGTACATCCCAAGGGCCAAGTTCAAGATCACGCATTGCTGTCTGACCGTCAGCGAGGATGTCAGTCATCTCTCGCGGCAGGTCAAACTGGGCCGGAGTCCAGCTCCAGTTGTGAACCACGTGAATCCGCTCGCCGTCGGCATTGGTTGCTGAGTGAACTGTCACCGATGGCGGTACGGCTTCCCATTGCTGATCATGTTCAGGAGCTAGCCATCGCACGAGGTCGGCGGCAAGGGCTGGATTTGGCACCGTGCCGACGGTTGTTATCCGACCCTGGCCGTGATCGTTGGACACTACCGCCGGGAATCGGCCGAAGTGGGGATGGTCATAACCGATGACCACCTTCGCGCCATCGCTGATCAGCCCGTCGACCCAGTCGGAGGCGGCAGCCGTGTCGGACAAGGTGATCGCGTCCGTCTCTGCGACCACCGGAAGCGGCTCACCAAGGTTGGAAAACTCTTGGTAGCGCACGCCGCCGGCGTCGGCAAACTGGGCCGGTTTCACCTCAAGTCGGGCCCGCCCCTCGTGATCGCCGTACGCGGTTCGTGGACCGATGACCAGATGACCGCCGGCGGCGGCGTAGTCGCGCAGCCAAGTTAGCAAATCGTCGTCTGCGACCAGCAGGCCGGCGACGATCAATACCGGCAGCTCGTCGACCACGGCCGCTGGCTCGAGCAGTCGGCTGCCGTCAGGTCCGATGATCTGGACATCGTGGATGAGCCGTGTCGGCACTCTCGCGTCAAAGGTGCCCCGGTAGAAGGCCTCAAAGATGCGGTGATATGACCGTTGGTCCATGTCGTGAGGCGACCAGGCCGCCCCGCCCTTGCCCGGCTGTGGGAAAGCCGCTTGAAATGCCAGACCCCACTTTGACCGAGCCGAATACAGCAGCCCGATCTGCGCGTCCGGCCGCAGTCCGACGACCCGTGCTCCGGCTCGACGGAAATCGTCGCCGAGTTGGCTGAGCTCGGCGTATACCCGACCGGGGCGTTGATCATGCGGCAGGATGCCGATCCAGTACGTCTCGGTGCCGAAATGGTTGGTGTGCCAGTGCCAGTATTCGATCATCTCCGCACCACGTGCAACGAACGCCCACGCCGCCTGCCGCCACTGTCCGTCGTACGCGGGGAAGTTCGTCGAGGATCCGCCAATTGCTCCAGCGTTGGTCTCGGTGATCAAGAAAGGTGCCTGCTTGGAGGCATACATCCGGTCCGCCGAGAGAAACAGGCTCCAGGCTCCCGAGGTTGTCCAACCCTGCGGAGCGACGCTGGTGCTCGGTACGGCCAGCGCGTCCTGCATGGCGTAGTAGGGATTGCCCGCGGTGACGTCGAGGGCTGCGGTGAGGTTCGCGTCATCCACCGTCGGCCGATCGTAGGAAATGCACGTCGTAACGAACTGGTCGTCTCGGGCATATTCGCGGACGATGTCGGCCTGCCAAGCGATGAATTCGGTGGTGAGTTTTGCTTGGAAGGTACGCCAGGCGAGGTCGTACTGTGGCTGCCAGTTGCCGTCTGGTGCCCACAAGTCTGCCCAGGTGCTGAGCTTGTGTGACCAATACACCAGCCCCCAGGCCTCATTAATGGCCTCCACCGTTCCATAGGTGTGGCGGAGTTCGTCGACGAAGCGTTGGAAGACTCCGTGGTTGTGGAACAAGATCATGCCTGGCTCGTTGTCGACCTGGTAGCCGATCACCACGGGATGGTCGGCGTAGCGGGAAACGATCTTGCGAATGATCCTTTCGGCGTAGAACTTGAACGCCGGATGGGTGTAGTCGATCTCCTGCCGAGCCCCCCACGGCATCGGTTGCCCAGTTGACGGCTCTCCAGCGATCTCTGGATACTTGCGAGCCAACCACGGCGGAGCGGCGTAGGTCGGCGTACCGAGGATGACTGAGATGCCGCGCTGATGCGCACCGTCAAGGACTGGCTGAAGCCAGTCCAGGTCGAAGCGCCCGTCCTCCGGCTCCCAGGTGGTCCAGACCGACTCCCCCACCCGAATCACCGAAAAGCCAGCCTTGATCATCAAGTCCAAGTCGGTCTCCAGTCGAGGGCTCGGCTGGTACTCGTGGTAGTACGCCGCGCCGAAAAGCACCTGCTTCCGCGGTGGAATCATGGATGGGAGTCCTTTCGAGCGGTCAGGCCTTGACACCACCGGTTGCTAGGCCGGATTGCCAATAGCGCTGGAGGAACAAGAAGGCCACCACCAGCGGGATGATTGAGAGCAGCGAGCCAGTGATCACTACGGAAAACAGCGCTTGGGAACCGCCCCCAGCGGCGGCGCTGGACTGCCACAGTGCGAGCCCGACCGTGAGGGGGAACTTGTCCTGCGAGTTCAGCATGATCAACGGTAGGAAGTAGTTGTTCCACGTTGCTACGAGCGAGAACAGCAACACTGTGATCGAACCCGGCAGCAATAGCCGCAATGCGACGGTAAGGAAGATCCGTAATTCACCCACGCCGTCGACCCGCGCTGCCTCGATGAGTGCGTCGTCCACGGCGTCGGCCGCGTACACCCTCATCAAGAACACGCCAAATGGGGTGGCCAGCGACGGCAAGATGATTGCTAAGTAGGTGTCCGTGAGGCCGGCGCGGGCGAACAGCAGGTATGTCGGCACCGTCAGGGCGGCGATCGGAATCATGATCGCCCCAAGGGTGACGGCGAACAACGCAGCCTTACCAGGAAAGTTGTACTTGGCGAACCCATAACCGGCTGCCGTTGAAAGGAACGAGGCGCCAACGGCACTCACGACGGCGTAGATCGCCGAGTTGATCGCCCAATAGATAAAGACGCCGTCTTGGAAGGTCAGCACAGCCTTGATGTTGTCGAACAGGTTGAAGTGCGCGAACCATAGGCCGAAGGTGCTGAACAGGTCGGCGTTGGACTTGGTCGAGGCTACTACCAGCCAGAACAGCGGAAGGAGAAAGTAGCCCACACAGATCAGCACAAAAACGGTCAATAACCAGCTTGTGCGTTGGCGTGCCGGATTCCGGCCAGGCTCGGCCGGCTGATCCAGGTCTGCTTGTGCGCTGGTCACCGTCACGGGGCCTGTCGTTGTCATGAACGGCGCTCCTTCTGCTGGCTCGACAGCTGGACGATGTAGGAAACGATCATGATGACGATGCCCAGCAAGAACGCCAATGCGGCCGCGTAGTTGGCGTCCTGATTGACGAATGCGACGTTGTAGGCATAAAGGTTGGGGGACCAGGCGGTGCCGATTACGTTCGGTGCCAACGAGAACATCAGTTTCGGTTCAGTGAACAGCTGGAACGTGCCGATGACCGAGAAGATGACCGTCAGCAGCAGCGCCGGTCGGACTGCGGGGATCTTGATCGACCATGCGATCCGAACCTCCGAGGCCCCATCAACGCGTGCCGCCTCGTAGAGCTCGGTGGGAAGTGACCGAAGGGCCGCATAAATGATGATCATGTTGTAGCCGATGAATGCCCAGTTCACGATGTTCATGATCGAGAACAGCATGCCGGTCTGGGTGAGGAACGGCGGCGGTGGCAGGCCGAGTGCGTTGCTGACCTGGGCGAAGGGTCCGAAGTCGCGGCCGTAAAGATACCCCCACATCAAGGTGGCAACCACTCCCGGGACCGCATACGGCACGAAGATCGCTAGCCGGCTGAACTTCGCCAGCTTCATCATTCCGCTGTCCAAGGCGAGGGCGAAGAACAAAGCAAGGGCGAGCATGAATGGCACTTGGATGACCAGGAAGATCGCCATACGGCCAACGGCAGTCAAGAACAGCGGATCGGTGAGGGCTTTGACGTAATTCTCCACGCCGGCGAAGCTGGTGCCGCCAATCAGCCGCTTTCTAAAGAGCGAGAGGTACCCGGCGTAGACCAACGGCACAATAACCATGGCGATAAAGATGATGAAGAACGGCAGCACCAATACATAGGCGGCGCCGTACTGTCGACGCTTGGCCGCCGTAAGGCGGGAACGTCGCGGTGTCGGGGCGGCGACATCCGTGGCGGCATTGAGGAGGGTGGACATGGAGCCCCTTTCCAGGCAGTAGCTGCGTGGCGCCCGACTGAGACGCGCCGGGCGCCAAGTAGCACTCAGGAGACCGTGAAGCCCTGGTCTTTGGCGAACTTTGCGCAGGCGTCCTGCCATGCCTGTAGACCGGCGACAGCGTCGGTCTTGTCTGCGAATGCCTTCCCGAGCGTTTCGTTGAAGTTCGTGTACACGAAGTCCATGAACGGCAGCCATTGGAAGTCCGGGCTGACTGTCTCGGAGATTTGGGCGAACTTCTCATTCACCTTCTGGCCGCCATAGAACTTGGACTCCTGATTCACAAAACTCGGATCGGTCAGGATCTCCTTCATTGCCGGGAACAAATACTGTTCGTTGGCGAACTTGAGGGCCGATTCCTTGTTGGTGTTGATATAGAGGGCGAGCTGAGACGCAGCGATCGGGTTCTTGCTGAGCTTGAGTACGGCGTCGGTGGAGCCACCCCAGTTGCTGGAGACCGACTTACTCGGATCCCACTGCGGCAGGTCGGCCGCTCGCCACTTCCCGGAGGTCTTGGCTGCCGCGCCCTGCAGAAACACTGGGCCCCAGGCCGCTATCGGCTGGGTGGCGTACTTGCCGTTGCTCAGCCCCTGGTACCAGGCGTCATTGAAGTCGGCATCGTTTGAGGCGGTGCCGCTGGTCACCAGGTCACCCCAGAACTTGGCTACCTTCTGTGCTTCGGCGTTGGCCAGATCGACCTTGACGGTCTGCTGACCGTCGAAGGTGAACGGTCGGACGCCGGCCTGCCACAGGTAGGAGACCAGCTGGCCTGGTTCGTTCGGGGCGACGTTCACCAGGTAATTCTTGGTGTTTTTGGAGTGGTAGGTCTGAGCCGTGGCAGCGAAGTCATCCCAGGTCTTAGGCGCCTCGAGGCCGGCCTGCATCAGCAGGTCGTCTCGGTAGAGCAGGCCCATCGGGCCCGTGTCCTGGGGGATTCCCCATAGTCCGCCGTTGGTATTGACCTGAGACCACACCCATGCGGGGTAGGAGTCCTTCAATGTCGCTGGTGCGTACGGGGTGAGGTCAAGCAGGTTCCCCTCGCCCAGAGTGAAGGAGTTGAGGAACTGGAACTCGACCTGGGCTACATCGGGAGCACCTTGGCCGGCCTGGATTGCCGTCCGCAGTTTCTGGTAGTGCGGGGCGCCGTTGCCAACATTGACTAGATTCACCTTGATCTTGGGGTACTTCGTGGTGAAGAGCTTGATCTCGTTCTGGATGTCGGGCACCCATGTCCAGAACGTCAATGTGGTCTCGGTGTCCATCGCCTTATCGATGTCGGGTTGAGGGATTTGCGACGGTGACTGAGGTGCCGCCGCGGGAGCGTTACCTTCATCACCGCCGCCGCAAGCCGCGAGGAACCAGGCGCTCGAGGCTGCTGCAGCAGTCGAAATGAGGAACTTGCGTCGTGTGAACGGGGTGGCAGACATTGCCGTCCTTTCTTAATTCTGTTGAGTGGTTAGGAAATCCGGAATTTGTTTGTGGCTGACGGGGCCAGTGGACCTTCGGATGATCAGCTGGGTGCCGGGCAGGATAACCGTGTCAGCGGGCGGCTCGGCTCCCTCGATCATCTGCAGTAGCTCGGCAAGGATGCGCTGTGCCGCTTTATCTCCGTCGACGCCGACCGTTGTCAATGGCACCATCTGGAACTCCGCCTCGGGAACATCGTCGAACCCCACGACGGAAACATCGCCGGGGATTTCCCGCCCGGCCTCGTGGAGCGCCCGAAGAATCCCCATCGCCATTTGGTCGTTGGCGGCGAAGATCGCGGTGACATCGTTCCGGGCTGCGAGCTTGCGACCGTGTTCGTAGCCCGATGCGGCTGACCAATCTCCGTACAGCACGCGCGGCACACGGGCACCGGTCGCGCGTAGCGCTGATCGCCAACCGACAAGGCGCTTCTGCGCCGCATCCCAGTCCCGCGGCCCACCAACATGCGAGACCGTCTCATGCCCCAGGTTGAGCAGGTAGAGGGTCAGCTTGCGACAGGCTTCTTCCTGATCAACATCCACCACAGCTTGCCGGGGAACACCGGAGATCCAGCGACTCGTGACCACGGGCAATCCAGCAAGTTGGGCGGGGTCGATGTCGATTACGTGGGTTGGCACCTCCACCACCAAACCTTCGACCCTCCGCTTCAACAACGCGTCGATCCCATCGGCGACACTTCGCGCGGACAAATCGGGCACCGAAATCAGAGCCAACGTGTAGCCGAGCCGTCGCGCTTCGTGCTCAAGGGTGAAGACCCGTCGCGACGGCCCAAAAAAACGCGTACCTAGAGCCAGCACACCGATCGTGTGGCTGCGCTGCCGAGCTAACGCTTGAGCCGCAACGTTCGGGCGGTACCCCAGTTCCTCGATAGCGCGGTTGACTCGCTCCCGCACGTCGAGTCGGACATGAGGCGCGCCATTGACCACCCGGGACACCGTCTTCTGGGACACCCCGGCCAGCCGTGCGACGTCAACCATCACTACGCTCCGCGACTGTCCGTTAGGCGACGCGGATCTGGCTGCGGTCATGGCGCCTCTGACTACGTAGTCAACGGTTCTGACTGCGTAGTCAATATTGTTGAATCGGACTTGTCAACACTTGTAATGGAAGCGAGATCCGGCGTTTTTCCGCACAAAGCCATATATTCCGGTCGATTTGCACATGAACGCCAACATCCGTGGCCCTGTGCGCAGAAACGCTTCATCAACGCGGCCCGCGGAGTTGCCGATCAAGCTTGCCCCGCATATGTACGCGTGCTCGCCGAACGAGGCAAACGTAAACTGCAGGGGAACTCTCGGGGCAGTCGTGGGAGGCGCCGATGTCGTCGAGCTCGTTTGCGGAAGGGCCATTCGAGAAAGCGCTGGCCTCCCTGCGAGCGCACTACCTGGAGCGGATAGACGTGGCAGTTGCCGCCGGCCGTATGGACCTCGTACGGGAGCTCGCCGACGGCTATGAGGACGAGGCGCTGCAACTGATGCTCACCCTTGAGGGCGGGACATCCAGCCAGCTGGGCCACGGGACGGCAGAGATACTCGAGTTGGGTCCCGCATGGCCGCGGCGAACGGACTCGGGCAGCCGGCGATTCGGATTCTGGCGGCACAAGAAGCGCTAGCAATTTGAAGGGGCAGCGACGCCCCATCTTCTCGCTCCACGCCCCAGCTTCTCGCTCTACGCCCACATATAGATGCCGCGTCGCGTAAGAAGGTGGGGCGCCACGGCCATCCGATGGAGCACGCTCCGCGCACATCTTTTGGGCAGCCATTTTCATCTGCTTGTTACCTGATCGTGCTGGTCAAGTTGCTTGACACTACAAAGCCCAAATGCCAGACTTTTCCCCGACTTCGAAAGGTTTTCGAAAGCCTTTCCGGGCCAGCTATCAGGGTTATTTCACTTGTACTCAAGGAAGAGCAGATGAAACTTCTGACCAAAAGGGCCGCCGTCGCAACACTCATGGCAGGACTTGCCGCAGTATCGTTCGCCGGATGCAACCGTGACACCGCCGCTCCGGCCCCCGGCGGCGAGGCGAGCGGCGGGGCAAGCGGAGGAGCTGCAGCCGGCAAGCGCGCCTGCATCATCTTGCCGGACGCAGCGTCTTCGAGCCGTTGGGAGAACGGCGACCGTCCCCAGTTGGAGCAGGCGTTTAAGGCCCAGGGCGTAGAGACAGACATTCAGAACGCCCAAAACGACACATCCAAGTACGCGACTATCGCGCAGCAGCAGCTCACTAAGGGATGCGCGGTCATGCTACTCGTTGACCTGAACAAGGCCGGCGTTCAGGTCGCTCAGAAGGCTAAGGCGCAGGGCGTTCCGGTGATCGCCTACGACCGGCCGATTAAGGGCGCAGACTACTACATCTCGTTCGACAACTTCCATGTCGGTGAGCTCGAGGGTCAAATGATCGTTGACGGCCTCAAGGCCGAGGGCAAGGATCCCGCGACAGCTAAGGTCACTTACGTTGGCGGCGATCCCACTGACGGCAATGCGAAGCAGTTCCACGACGGTGCGGACAAGGTCATGTCGGCTGCAGGCATCAAGCCAGCCTTCGAGACGCCGGGCTCATGGGACCCGCCAAAGGTTCAGACCTACTTCGAGCAGGCATACACCGCGCAAAAGGGCGACATCGACGCGGTCTGGGTCGCCAACGACTTCAACGCTGCCAGCGTGATCTCCGTGCTGGATAAGAACGGCAAGAAGGTTCCGGTCAGCGGCCAAGACGCGAGCCCGCCCGGTTTGCAGAACATCCTTCTCGGCAAGCAGGTCGCGACCGTCTACAAGCCGTTCCAGCTCGAGGCGAAGGCCAGCGTGGACCTAGCAATGCAGCTGCTAAACGGCCAAAAGCCGCCTGCTCCTACGACAGACCCTGACGGCACACCATTCATCCCGCAGACACCGGTCGTGGTCGACGCGAAAAACATGAAGGTTGTGTTCGACGACGGGAACGCCAAGATCTCCGACGTTTGCACCAAAGAGGTCGCCGATGCCTGCCAGAAGGCTGGGCTCAGCTAGTCAGCAACAGAGTGGACCGCACTCGAGTTATCGCGGTGGTCATGCGTACATGAAGCGCGCATGACCACCAACCTGGCTCTAATCGCCTTCACTAAGGAGTAGACGTGGAAACCCCGATCATTGAGTTGCAGGACATCCGCAAGAGCTTCGGCCCCGTCGAGGTACTCAAGGGCGTCGATATGCAGGTGTACCCCGGCAAAGTCACTGCGCTCGTGGGCGACAACGGTGCCGGCAAATCGACTTTGATCAAGGGACTGTCGGGCGCCCAGCCTTACGACTCCGGCGACCTCTCGTTCGAAGGCAGTCCCATCACGCTCGGCCACCCCAAGGACGCCTCTCAGCATGGCATTGAGGTCGTTTATCAGGATCTCTCGCTCTGCGAGAACCTCGACATCGTGCAGAACATGTTCCTGGGGCGGGAAGAGGTTCACCAGCGCATGCTTAACCAGTCGGAGATGGAGAAGCACGCCACCGCAACCCTCCAATCGTTGTCGGTTCGCACGATGAAATCGGTGCGGCAGAAGGTCTCCTCGCTCTCCGGCGGTCAGCGTCAGACTGTCGCGATCGCCCGAGCAGTACTGCAGAAAGCCAAGGTCGTCATACTCGACGAACCCACAGCCGCCCTCGGCGTTGCACAAACCGAGCAGGTCCTGGCACTCGTGCGGCGTCTTGCCGATGCTGGTGTGGCCGTCATTATCATCAGCCACAATCTCGCCGACGTGTTCGAAGTGGCCGACTACATCAACGTGCTCTATCTCGGCGCCATGGTGGCTCAGTTGAAGACAACCGAGACCAACTACAACGACGTCGTCGCCTATATCACCGGCATCAAGGGCGACACCTCGGCGGCGGAGGAACTGGAAGAAGAGGAGGTGGTCTCATGACCACGCCGGTCGAGAAGTCGACGAATCCGGCAACGAACACGGCCTCACAAACCGTCGGTGCCGCCCCTCCCCCGCATCAGATTGCGACGGGGCATGAGGGCACAGTCCGCGACCAGATCGACAGCTACCTCCAGCGCGTCCGCGGCGGCGAGATGGGCATGCTGCCCGCACTCGCCGGCGTGGTCATTATCACCCTCGTGTTCTTTATCCTGACTCCGTTCTTCCTCACCAAGACCAACATCGCGAATCTGATGACTCAGACGGCCGCGCTGATGATGCTGGCGGTGGCGCTGACATTCGTGATCATCCTTGCCGAAATCGACCTGTCGGCCGGCGTCACGGGCGGCCTCGGCATGGCGATTTTCATTCTGCTTACGAACGTCGCGCACTGGAACTGGATCGCCGCGCTGATAGTCGCGTTCCTCGTCGGCGCAACGATCGGCACGTTCATAGGCTTCATGGTCGCCAAGATCGGAGTTCCATCGTTCGTGATAACGCTGGCCCTGTTCTTGGGTCTGCAGGGTGTGATTCTCGTCCTGCTCGGCAATGCCGGCGCTTACCGCATCGAGGCGCCAGCAGTGACCGCGATCATGAACAGGTCAATGCCGGTTTGGGCAGGGTGGCTGATGCTCGCCATCGTCGTCGCCATCTCGTTGATCACCGGGCTATATGACCGGAGCCGACGAGTCGCGTCCGGTATGGCCGTTCGTCCCATGAGCCTCCTGTGGGCACGGGTCGCAGCCTGGGCAATTGGTGGTGGGTTGGTCGTCTTGCTGCTGAGCCTGAACCGGTCGACGAGCGTTATCCCCATCCGGGGCGTGCCCATCGTTGTGCCCATCGCGCTGGCGATCCTCTGGGTCGGCACGATGACGCTTGACCGCACCCGGTTCGGCCTTCACCTCTACGCGGTGGGCGGCAATCCCGAGGCGGCCAGGCGCGCGGGTATCAACGTTGCTCGGCTGCGTATGGCGGCATTCATCCTCTGTTCCAGCCTCGCTGTCGTATCGGGTCTCTTCACGGCCAGCCAGGTAGGGACCGTCGAGTCCTCTGCAGGCCGAGACATCGTGCTCTCCGGCGTCGCCGCCGCAGTCGTCGGCGGTGTCAGCCTCTTTGGTGGTCGGGGCCGTCTCGCTCAGGCGGCGGTCGGGGCGTTGCTGATTTCAATGATCACGAACGGCCTCGGCCTCCTTGGCCTCTCCGCAGGCATCACCTTGGCGATCACTGGCGCGGTCCTGGCGCTGGCCGCTACCGTCGACGCGCTGTCGCGGCGGCGGGCTGGAGCTACCTCATTGGCGCGAGCCTGACCACCTGCTGACGTCGGCCGGGAGGCTGATCGCTGTCCCGTTTGGGCTCTGCACCCGCCAGGGCGCTGAGCCCTGCTCGCGCGTGACCGTGACAGTGCCATCGTCCCGAGCGACTGCGAAGATCGCCGCAATCTCGCCGGCGGTTGTGGGCACCGTGACTGTGGTCCGGTCGCCGTCGTCAAGCTCGTACACGCGCAGCGTGACGTCTTCGTCGTACGCGTAGTCCGGCCGATCGTCCCGGGCTCCGATCGGAAGCACCGTTCCCGGGCGTACGAAGATGGGCACCGTGAGGAAGTCACACACGTCGGCGAACCAGCCGGGGCCGCGTACGGTCTCCGCGGTTTGCAGGTGGGTCCAGGTGCCGGCCGGAAGGTAGTACGAGGTCTCGCCTGACGCCGTGAACACGGGAGCGACCAGCAATCGATTTCCCAGCATGTACTGCCGATCAAGGTGCGTACAGGCCGGGTCGTCGGGAAACTCCGCGGCCATCGGCCGCAACACCGGCATCCCATTTCGAGCAGCGCTCACCGCCTGCCCATAGATGTAGGGCATCAGCTGCATCTTCAGCTTGGTGAAGGTGCGCAACACCTCCACGGCCTCCTGGTCGAAGAGCCACGGCACTCGATAGCTGTCGCTGCCGTGCAGCCGGCTATGGGTGCAGAGCAGCCCGAAGGGGATCCATCGCTTGAAAACCGCCGGATCGGGCTGCCCTTCGAAGCCCCCGATGTCATGGCTCCAGAACCCGAAGCCGGATGCGGCCAGCGACAGGCCACCGCGCAGACTTTCTGCCATCGAGACGAACGTCGACTCGCAATCGCCGCCCCAATGGACCGGGAACTGCTGACCTCCCGCAGTCGCCGACCGCGCGAAGACGACCGCATCCTGCTCGCCCCGCTGGCTGCTTAGCAACTCGAAGACGGTCTGGTTGTAGAGGTAGCTGTAGAAGTTGTGCATCCGGTCCGGATCGGAGCCATCAGACCACGCCACATCGGTGGGAATGCGCTCGCCGAAGTCGGTCTTGAAGCAATCCACTCCCATGTCCAACAAGGCCCGCAGCTTGTCGGCGTACCACTGTCGGGCGTCGGCATTGGTGAAGTCGACGATGCCCATACCGGCCTGCCACTTATCGGTCTGCCAGACGTCGCCATTTGGCTTGTGCAGCAGATAGCCGTGCTGGCCGGCCTCGGCGAACAGCGCGGAACGCTGCGCGATGTAGGGATTGATCCAAACGCAAATGCGCAGACCTCGCTTTCTAAGGCGGGACAACATGGCGGCCGGGTCGGGGAAGGTGCGGTTGTCCCACGTGAAATCGCACCACTGAAACTCCCGCATCCAGAAACAGTCGAAGTGGAACACCGACAGTGGCAGGTCCCGGGAAGCCATGCCTTCGACGAAACTGGTGACAGTCTCCTCGTCGTAGGAGGTAGTGAAGGAGGTGCTCAGCCAGAGTCCAAATGACCAGGCTGGTGGGAGCGCGGGACGGCCCGTCAACCCCGTGTACTTGCGCAGGATCTCGGCGAACGTCGGCCCGTAAATGATCAAGTACTCCAGTGTCTGGCCGGCAACACTGAACTGCGCCCGCGATACGACCTCGGAACCGACTTCGAACGAAACCAGCCCCGGATGGTTGACGAACACGCCATAGCCGCGGTTGGTCAGATAGAACGGCACATTCTTGTACGCCTGCTCGCTGCTGGTGCCGCCGTCGGCATTCCAGATGTCGACGACCTGGCCGTTCTTCACCAAAGGACCGAACCGCTCCCCGAGGCCGTAAACCGCCTCGCCGACTCCCAGACTCAGTTGCTCGCGCACATAGTGCCCGTCGGAGTCCGTGTCGATGTAGGCCAAGGCCTTGCTGCCGCTGCTGGTGAGCACGTGGCCGTCGGCCAGGAACTCCAGCGCCCATTCCTCGCCACGTGCAAAGCGCGCTGCCAGCGAACCTGAAGTGATGGTGGCGTAGCTCTCGGATATCTCTGTGCCGATGTCTGGTGCTGAATCGGTCTGACGCAAGGGGAACCGCGGCTGGCGCGGCTGTTCGGCGACGAAATGGCTCACCGCAACCGAAATGACGTCTTCAGTCGGCGACGTGCACCTGACCGTGAGCAGCGGCTGGTTGAGCGTGTCGCCGCGGTGTTTGATCTTCGTGGTCGGCGCGTACACAACAAGCGCGTCGCCTTCAGCGGTGACGTCGTACGCCTCTGCTGGGTAATGGGCGCGAACGCCGTCGCGCAGCATCCAGTAGCCATTGGTGAATTTCACGTTGGCAGGTTAACCGCGCTATGACGAGCGGTTCGCTCCGACGACTGCAGGAGCTTGCAATCAGACACGATCGAGCTTCGTAGCTGCTGCAAGGCAAGCGACGAAGGAGTCGGATTTGGCGAACCGTTGTCAAAGCGCAATCCAGGACTGCAGCGTCCTAGGTCTCAAAGGCACCGAGAAGTTTGCGTAAGCTTTGCGATATCGCTCGTTGCCGTTTTAGCCGAAAGTGTGTCAGTTTGCTGCAATTGGGTAGCTCTGGAGCCTCAGTGGTGTCAATCGCGAGGCGGCAGGCTAGCGGTAACATTGCGCATTTGATTCGATGGTTCATGGTGCCTGCCACCAGAAGGGTTAAGGCGTGAACGCACCGTCGAAGCGCATGACGCTACAGCAGATAGCACAGCGCGCGGGCGTGTCGACGCCCACGATCTCCAAGGTTCTCAACGGCCGGCCCGATGTCGCTCCGGCTACCCGGGAGCGAATTCTGCGCGTGCTTCATGAGCAGCAATATCTGCCACGGGGCGCGAGCACGCTTCCCATGGCCCATCGGCACATCGAGCTCGTGTTCGATGCGCTAAGCAATCCGAACAATCTCGACATGATGCGCGGAGTTCTGCAAGCCGCCGCCGAGCAGGGCGGTCATGTTGCGGTGAGCACGGTGCCCGAGAACGTGAATCCGCGACTGTGGGTGAATGAGCTGGATCGGGTGGGCCGCGCTGGATTGATCATGGTCACCCCGCGCCTCAGCTCGGAGCAACATAAGCGGCTTCAGGAGGCTGCATTGCCGCTGGTGCTCATTGATCCGATCAACCCCGTCGATCCGTCGCTGCCGAGTGTTGGAGCAACCAACTGGCAAGGCGGGATGGGCGCCATACAGCATCTCCTAGAGCTCGGGCATCGGCGTATCGCCATGATTCGGGGCTACGAGTGTCTGGTTGATGATGCTCGTTATCACGGCTACGTCGCGGCCCTTTCGGGATGTGGGATTGCGGTCGATGAGGCTCTGATTCGGCGCGGGCAGTTCCGCTTCGGGCCGTCGGTTGAGGCCGCCGAAGAGATCTTGAATTCTGCAAGTCCTCCGACCGCCTTCTTCGCGGCTAATGATCTTGCAGCGCTTGGTGTGATCGAGGCAGCGCGCCGCACAAGACGGAGCGTGCCGCGCGATCTCAGCGTTGTGGGGTTTGACGACAGCATGTACGCGTCGGCGTCGTCGCCGCAGCTGACCACTGTCCGGCAGCCTTACCTGCAGATGGGGGAGGTGGCATACCAGCTTCTCAGTGATCAAATAGATGGACGAGATCCCGCCTCCATCCGCGTAGAGCTGGCTGCGACGTTGGTGGTTCGGGATTCCACAACCCCACCTCGAACGATGCGGCAGCGACGATAACGTCGCTTCATGCCTGCAGCACGGGTCGTTCTCGATCCCGCGTACACCATCGGCCCTTTGAACCCGCGACTGTTCGGCTCCTTCGTCGAGCACCTGGGGCGATGCGTCTACGACGGGATCTACGAGCCGGAGCATCTTTCCGCCGATGCGGCCGGATTTCGGACCGACGTGATGGATCTCGTGCGCGAGCTTGGCGTGACGACAATCCGTTACCCAGGCGGCAACTTTGTCTCCGGCTATCGCTGGGAGGACGGGGTCGGGCCGCGCGAACGGCGGCCAAAGCGGCTGGATCTAGCGTGGCATTCGCTGGAGACCAATGAGGTCGGGTTGCATGAGTTCGCTGGCTGGTGTTCGCGGGTCGGCGCCGAAGTGATGTTGGCGCTGAATCTCGGCACGCGCGGGGTGCTCGAGGCGCTGGATCTGCTGGAGTACACGAATCTGAAGACCGGTTCGACGCTGGCGGGGCTGCGGGGTGTCAACGGCTCGCCGGATCCCTTTGGCGTACGGATGTGGTGCCTTGGTAATGAGCTGGACGGGCCTTGGCAGTTAGGGCATCGCAGCGCGGAGGACTACGGCAAGATCGCGAGCCAGACGGCCAAGGCCATGCGCCAAATGGATCCGGATCTTGAACTTGTGGCGTGTGGCAGCTCCAGCAGAGCGATGCCGACCTTCGGGACGTGGGAGCGCGTTGTGCTAGAGCACACCTACGACGACGTCGACTTCATCTCCTGCCACGCGTACTACCAAGAGCGCGACGGCGATCGGGGCAGCTTCCTTGCCTCGGCCGTGGACATGGATGCCTTCATCGAGACGGTGATCGCAACGGCGGATTCCGTGAAGGCCGCGCGACGAAGCGATCGGTTGATCAACATCTCGTTCGACGAGTGGAACGTCTGGTACGCCGACCGC
>Ga0307415_100000175_pt1 | contig 28673 bp, 25 predicted proteins | sample DK1Cmetagenome_FD_204524 | JGI IMG/M metagenome (GOLD analysis project Ga0307415, IMG submission 204524) | Maize rhizosphere microbial communities from greenhouse at UC Davis, California, United States - DK15-C-2 | ecosystem: Host-associated > Plants > Roots > Rhizosphere > Soil | place: USA... | reverse complement strand
GACACCTTGTCGCCCTTGGTCACGGCGTTCTGGATCTCGGAGAGGACCGCGTCGAGCGCGGCTGTCGCGGACTTCCGGTCGCCCAGACGTCCCGAGAGCGCCTCGATGAGCTCGGCCTTGTTCACGGGTCTTTCCCTTCCATAGCCCAAAGCTGTCTGGTGCGACAGCGATTCTGGGCGCACATTAGTCCCTCCGCCGCCGCGACACAAATACCGTGGGGCAGAAAATCGTTGAGTCGCAAGGGATCCGACCGGTCGGCTGAGAATCGCTAGCCGATGTGGACACTGAGGCGGGGTGCCGACTAGGCCACGCGCGGCCTCCAGGACGGGCGCGACGCCTCAAAATCGGTGATCGTGGCCTCGTGGCGAAGCGTCAGACCGATGTCGTCAAGACCCTCGATCAAGCGCCAACGGCTGTGGTCGTCGAGCGGAAACGCCCAGGTCACACCGGTTCCGCGGACCTCGCGCTCCACCAGGTCGACCGTCAGCTCGGTGCCCGGCGACTCCTCGGCGAGGCGCCACAACGACTCCACCGCATCCTCGGGCAGGGCCACCGGGAGCAGGCCACCCTTGAGCGCGTTGTTGCGGAAGATGTCGCCGAAGGTGGGAGCGATCACCGCCCGAAATCCGTAGTCCTGCAGCGCCCACACGGCGTGTTCCCGCGATGACCCCACGCCGAAGCGGGCCCCGGCGATCAGGACGCTGGCTCCGGTGTACGCCGGATCGTTGAGCACGAACCCGGGGTCGGCCCGCCACGCGCTGAACAGCCCGTCGTCGAATCCGGTCCTGGTCACACGCTTGAGGTACTCGGCCGGGATGATCTGGTCGGTGTCCACGTCGGACCGTCGCAGCGGCAGCACGACCCCGGTGTGAACCGTGAACTTCTCCATGAGGGTTGCTCCTACGTCTACAGGTCGGCGGGGGAGGCGAAGCGGCCAACGACGGCGGTGGCCGCGGCCACCGGCGGCGACACGAGATGCGTCCGACCACCGCGACCCTGGCGGCCCTCGAAGTTCCGGTTCGAGGTGGACGCGGACCGCTGTCCCGGGCCCAGCGTGTCGGGATTCATGCCCAGGCACATCGAGCAGCCGGCGAAGCGCCACTCCGCGCCGGCATCGAGGAACACCTTGTCCAGGCCTTCCTCCTCGGCGGCCGCCCGGACCTTGGCCGAACCGGGTACCACCAGCATGCGTACCCCGGTGGCGACCGTGTGACCCCGCAGCACGTCGGCCGCGGCCCGCAGGTCCTCCAGGCGCCCGTTGGTGCAGGAACCCACGAACACCACGTCGATCGCGAGGTCGCGCAGCCGGGTGCCGGGGCGCAGGTCCATGTAGGCCAGCGCGCGCTCGGCCGCGGCCGCCTCGGCCGCGTCGGCGAACGACGACGGATCCGGCACGGCGCCGTCCAGGGGCACGCCCTGGCCGGGATTGGTGCCCCAGGTGACGAACGGCGTGACGCCGCCCGCGTCGAGGATGACCTCGGAGTCGAAGACCGCGTCGGAATCGGTACGCAGGCCGCGCCACGACTCCAGTGCCCGCTCCCACGCGTCGCCCTTCGGTGCGTACGGCCGGTCCTTGAGGTACGCGAACGTGGTCTCGTCCGGTGCGATGAGGCCGGCGCGGGCGCCCCACTCGATCGACATGTTGGAGATGGTCATCCGGCCCTCCATCGACAGCGCCTCGATGACCGGCCCGCGGTACTCGACCACGTGTCCCACGCCGCCGCCGGTGCCCACCTGGGCGATGAGGGCCAGGATGAGGTCCTTCGCGGTGACGCCCGGCGGCAGCTGGCCGACGACCGTGACCGCCATCGTCCGCGGCCGGGCCTGCGGGAGGGTCTGCGTGGCGAGAACGTGCTCGACCTCGCTGGTGCCGATCCCGAACGCGAGCGCGCCAAAGGCGCCGTGCGTCGCGGTGTGAGAGTCGCCGCACACGATCGTCATTCCCGGCTGGGTGATGCCCAGTTGCGGGCCGATCACGTGCACGATGCCCTGCTCGACGTCGCCGAGCGGATGCAACCTGATCCCGAACTCGGCGCAGTTGCGGCGCAGCGCCTCGATCTGCGTGCGCGAGATCGGGTCGGCGATCGTCAGCAGGTTGTCCGTCGGCGTGTTGTGATCCTCGGTGGCCAGCGTCAGGTCGGGCCGGCGGACGCCTCGCCCGGCCAGGCGCAGCCCGTCGAACGCCTGTGGACTGGTCACCTCATGGATGAGATGCAGGTCTATATAGAGCAGATCGGGTTCGCCGGCGGCCTGGCGGACAACGTGTGCGTCCCACACCTTTTCGGCCAATGTCCGTGTGCCCCGGACCTCGGCGTTCGTGGCTCCCACCATCTGGACATCCTAAAATCTGGGAGGTATGTTTCATGCCGTGGGACACAGTATGAGCGGCGTCGGCGTTCTCGACAAGGCGGTGGTGATTCTCGGCGCCTGCGTCGAAGGCGCCAGCCTGGCCGAGCTCGTCGAACGGACGAAGTTGCCCCGCGCCACGGCCCACCGCCTGGCCCAGGCCCTGGAGATCCACCGCATGCTGGTGCGCGACACGCACGGCCGGTGGCGACCGGGGCCGCGATTGGGCGAGCTGGCCAACGCCGCGCCCGACGTCCTCCTCACCGCGGCCGCCCCGATCCTCACCGCGTTGCGCGACGCCACCGGGGAGAGCGCGCAGCTGTACCTGCGCCGGGCCGACGAACGGATCTGCGCGGCCGCCGCCGAGCGGACCAGCGGCCTGCGCGACACCGTCCCCGTGGGTGCCGTGCTGCCCATGACGGCCGGCTCGGCCGCCCAGATCCTGCTGGCCTGGGAGCCGCCGGAAGCCCTGATGCCCCTGCTGCCACGGTGCCGTTTCACCGGCCGGACGCTGGCCGAGGTGCGCCGGCGCAACTGGGCCCAGAGTGTCGCCGAACGCGAGCCCGGTGTGGCCAGCGTCTCCGCGCCGATCCGGGACCGCACGGGTCGGGTGATCGCGGCGATCAGCGTGTCCGGGCCGATCGAGCGCCTGGGCCGCCGTCCCGGCGACCGGCACGCCATGGCCGTCGTCCGCGCCGGGCAACGCCTCTCCGGCCTCTGAGCCACCCTCCCCCTCCTCCGCCCGGCCGGCGCCCTCCTACTGTCGGTAGGGGCCCCCTGCTATACACAAAGTGTTTGTAGGGGGCCCCTGCATACACTCGGCCATCGATCGCGGGGAACCGATCGGTGGGGGTGAGCGCCTTCAGGGATGTGACCACGGCCCGCGCCACGGCGCCCGCCCTGATCGACGACATCGCGTTCGGCGAGCTGTACCGGGCCCAGTACGGATCGCTGGTGCGGCTGGCCTTCGTGACCACGGGCAGCCTGCCCGCCGCCGAGGATCTCGTCCAGGAGGTCTTCGCCGCGTTCTACCGGCGCCGCGATGAGGTCGGGGCGCCCGTGCCGTACCTGCGCCGGGCCGTGATCTCACGCGGCACCTCGTGGCTGCGCCGACGGATGCTGGAGCGGCGCCGCCAGCATGAGGCCGCGACCTGGCTGGCCCACGGTGAGAATCCGCTCGGGCCGGACGCCACCGCCGTACGCACGGCGATGACCCGCCTGCGACCCCGGCAGCGGGCGGCCGTGTTCCTGCGCTACTACCTCGACCTGTCCGAGGCGGACATCGCCGACGCGCTGGAATGCCGGCCCGGCACGGTCAAGTCGCTGCTGAGCCGGGCGCTGGCGGCCATGAAGGAGCACCTCGATGACGACTGACCTGGAGCGCCGCCTGCGGGCCGGCCTGCGCGAGTACGTCGAGGCGGTGCCCGTCATGCCACCGCCCCTCCCATCGGTGGCGGTCGTCCGACCCCGGTCGGGCCGGGTGCGCCGGATCGGCCTGCCGCTGCTGGCGGCCGCCGCGGTGATAGCCGCCCTGGCGATCGTCCCGGCGGGGCTGACGCTGCGCGGCAGCGGGCCCCGACCGTCGACGGGCGGCGAGCGACCCACGCTGCCGAGCCGGTTCGCGCCGTACTCGTTCCTCACCGGCGAACTCGACCGGGCGCCGATCTCGCGGGCCGTGGCCGTGTACGAGCAACGCAGCAACAACGTGTTCGACGGCTGGTACGACGACGACCAGGTGGTGCTGCTCGACGCCGACAGTGACCGCTACCGCAGCCTCTCGCCCGGTGACGCCGTATTCACCTCGTCGCCGGACTTCCGCGACCGTTTGTGGTACCTGTCGCCGGACGGACGACGCCTGGCGTTCTACCGCTCGGTCGACCGGCCCAACCCACTCGCTCGGCCCGACCCACCCGCCGTCTGGGTCGTGCTCGACCTCGCCACCGGTTCGCGGCAACCGTTCCCGAGCGACCCCGGACCAGTCGACCGCCCACTGGCGTGGTCCGCGGACGGCAGACGCATCGCGTACCGGACGTATAGCGAGTCGCAGGTCATGGTCTGGGACTTGGAAGCCGGCTGGGTCGACCTCCTCCCGGAGGCCAGGGGCGCATTCGAGGCCAGCTTCTCGCCGGACGGGCGGCGCATCGCGGTGCGCGTCGGCGCGGAGATCCGGGTTCTCGACGACACGGGCAGCGTCCTGCGACGCCTGCCGGTCGGACCCCGGGACATCCTCGCCGGTCCGGCCGCCTGGTCGCCCGACGGCACCGTGCTCGCGGTCGAACGCCTGCGAGCTGACCCTGAGGTAGGGCTGAACATTCCGCTCGCGCTGCGTTTCGTCCGCGTCGACGGGACGGGCGGCGGGCCGGCGGAGGTCGCCCTGGACGAGTACGACCAACCCCAGGGTTGGCGGGGCAACGGGGCGTTCGTGGTGTGGGACCGCGCCCGCCTGGTGGAGGTGTCGCTGGCCACCGGGGCGCGGACCACGCTGGCCGAGACCGGCGACGAGGTGTTCGGGCTTCAGGTCGCGTCGGGCCTACTGGGCGACCTCGTGGTCCGGGCGCCGGGCAATATCGACCGGGGCCCGTGGCCCACCCGGTATGCGGCGCTGCTGGCGTTGACCATGGCGCTGGTGGTGATGCTGGGTGTGGTCGCCGTGCTGCGGTGGACCATCCACCGGGGCGACATCGACGTCTTCGACCCCGACATCCTGCCGTGACGCTCCGATGTGGATGCCTCAGGTACCGTCCGCGGGCTGGCGCTTGGCCCGCCGGCGCACGCCCTTGAGGCTGTTGCGCAGCGCCACGGTCGACGCGTGGTCGGCTCCCATCACGCGTACCCGATCGGCCAGGTTCCGCTGGAGGACCTCGACCGCCTCATCGATGCGACCGGCGGCCCGTAGCGCGTACCCCAGCTCCCGTACGGCGGTGAGGGTGGCCGCGTGGTCGGGACCGAGTACCCGTTCATGGTCGGCCGCGCCGCGTTCGTAGATCGGTACGGCCTCGGCGATCCGGCCGGCGCTGCGGTACGCCGCGGCCAGGTTGCGCCGATCGGTGAGGGTCGTCATGTTGTCCTCGCCCAGCAGGCGCTCGCGATCGGCCACGACGTCGGTGAGCAGCGCCAGCGCGTCGTCGTACCGCTTGGCCGAAACGTAGGCCAGCGCGAGCCCGCCGCGCGAGGTCAGCGTGTCGGGATGGTCGGGGCCGAACACTCGTTCGCGATCGGCCGCCACGCCCTCGTGCAAGCTGACCGCGAGGTCCGGCCGGCCGGCGACCAGATGGGCGTAGGCCAGGCCGCCGCGCGAGAGCAGGGTGTCCGGATGATCGGCGCCCAACACCCGGGTCCGGTCGGCGATGGTCCGCTCGTACAGCTCGATCGCCTCCGGCCACCGTCCGGCGCTGCGGTAGGCGAACGCGAGGTTGCTGCGTGAGGTCAACGTATCGGGATGGTCGGCGCCGAGCGTTCGTTCGCGGTCGGCCGCGACGCGCTCGTACAGCTCGATGGCCTCGTCGCGACGGCCCGCGGTCAGGTAGGCGCCGGCCAGGCGGTTGCGGGACTTGAGCGTGTCCCGGTCGTCCTCGCCGAGGACCCGGGCCCGACCGGCGGCCGCCCGCTCGTACTGGTCGATCGCCTCGTCGCGGCCGCCGGCCGACAGCGCGGCGCTGGCCAGACCGTGCCGGACGCCGAGGGTCTCCGGGTCGTCGGGACCGAGCGCGCGTTCGCAGTCGGCCAGCAGTGTCCGGCCCATGACCACCGCGCGGGCCGGGTCGTACGCGTGGTGCAGGTGGCGCACGGCCCATCGCCGCAGGCGCAGCACCGCGACCTCGGTCTCCCGCGTCAACGCTCCCTCGGGCGCCGCCGCGGCCGATTCGGTGAGCGCCTCGACCTGAGCGACGAGGTCCTCACCGGCCTGCCGCCGCGCCCACGCCTGATCCGGCGGAACCAGCGCGGCGTCGAGCATCGCCGCGGCCGAAGCGACGACCGCGTCCAGGCGTCCCTCCGACGCGAGCGTCTCCCCCACGACCCGCCGCATCAGCCGGTGTTCGCTGACGACATCCCCGTCGGTACTCAGGGAGACCAGCGACCGGTCGGCCAGCAGGGCCAGGGCCTCATCGGTCCTGGGGTCCTGGCTACGGAGCAGCGATCGGGGGACACCGGCCGCGGAGAACACGGCCAGCAGCTCCAGCAGGTGCCGGCCGAGTCCCGACTCGTCGTCGCCGACGATCGCGTCGTCGACGGACATCCGCAGCGCCTGCGCCGCCGTCAGCGAGTACGGATCGCCGAGCACGCGGCGCAGATGATCCCCGACCCGCACCTGGGTCAACCGGTCCAGGTACTCCCGGTAGGTCGGGTGCGGCCGGCGTACGCCGACGACCGCGGCGGCCTGGGCCAGCGCCAGCGGGAGGTAGCCCATCGCGGCGGCCAGTTTCCGGGCGCCCTCGTCGTCGGCCAGCCCGGTGCGCTCGGCCAGAAACGCGACGGCCTCGGGCTCGGTGAACAGGTCGACGTGCAACTCCCGTCCCAGGTTGGCGACCGCCTGACGGGTGGCGGTCAGCACCAGGTGCAGGTTGCCGACCGACGGCAGCCACCGGCCGATGAGATCCGGGTCGGCGACGTTGTCGTAGACCAGCAGGCACGGCCCGGTCTGGTGCTGCAACCACCGCAGCGCGTCGCGGGCCGCCGTGCTCGAATCCGTCTCGGCCCGCCGCAGACCCCGCAGGTCGCTCAGCTCGGCCAGGCCCGAGGAGATCTGGTCTTCCGCCTCGGCCGGGATCCAGGCCACCACCGGCCAGCCGTCCTCCACCCGCCGACGGGCGTACGCGGCGGCGAGCTGCGTCTTGCCGACCCCACGCGTCCCCGTCAACACGGAGACCACGGCGATCCGGCCCGAGGTGTGCGAGCGGCCCAGCTCGTCCAGCAGGTCGCCCCGCGTGACCAGCGCGGCCGCTCCGCGCGGGACGGCGCCCACCACCAGCTGCGCCGCCGGGCTCGGCTGGCCCGCCGGGGCCATCGCCGCCGCCGTCGCCGCGTCGGCCGGCGCGGTTCCGGTCGGCCCGCCCGGCAGCGGCCTGGTCGCCCACGAACCCAGCGGTAACGCGACCAGTGCCGCGGCGAAGCCGGCCAGCGCCAGGGCGGTGCCGCGGTCCAGCGCGACCGGTGACTCGGCCAGCCACCAGACCAGCACGAACAGCACCGAGTCGACCGCGAGCGCGGTCACCCACCTGTACGAACCATGCACGGCGCCTCCACCGGCTCGACGCTTCGACCACCGCATCACGGCGGCACCGCGCCGGACAACCCCCGGGTCGGCTCTACCTGGCGCGCCACAAGGGTCGTGATCGTCGAGATTTCGCGGGTCCTCGAACCGGACGGCACGGACCGGCATCCGTCCTGAGTGGATGCCGTGCGCGGCCGCTGCGGTGATCGCGATCTCGAGGACAATCGCGCAGTCGTACTCAACATTCGTCCTCGGGATCGCGATCATCCTGGCCGCGGGCCGGGGTAGGACAACCGTCGGCGGATGCGCGAAGGCCCACGTCATCGACGTGGGCCTTGGTGCTGATGTAGCCCCGACCGGATTCGAACCGGCGCTACCGCCTTGAGAGGGCGGCGTCCTAGGCCACTAGACGACGGGGCCGGGCCAACCAACGGGCTCCATGATGCCACAGCGCTCCGCCCCGGGCATCACGCGGGCCAGGCAGAGCCACGTTGTTCGACTCGCAAACTCGTTGAAGCACAACCGACGCCCCTCGGGGCGTCGGTGGCTGGGGTACCAGGACTCGAACCTAGACTAACGGAACCAGAATCCGTTGGGCTGCCAATTACCCCATACCCCATCGGCGCTTGTCGCGCCGGCCTGGAACTCTACCCGACGCGCTCGAGCCGCTCCACACGGGCCCGCACAGTCACCCGTCCAGCGTCGCCACCGGGTTGGTCAGAGACCCGACACCCCCGACCCGGACCGTGACGACGTCCCCGTCGACGAGCTGGTCGACGCCGGCCGGAGTACCCGTCAGCAGCACGTCGCCCGGCAGCAAGGTCATCACGTGGGAGACGTACGACACCAGAGTGGCGGGGTCGAACACCATGTCCTTCGTGCGCCCCAACTGGCGTACCTCGTCGTTGACCTCGCAGCGGACCTCGACGTCGGTGACGTCGAGGTCGGTGACGATCCACGGGCCGAGCGGGCAGAACGAGTCGAATCCCTTGGCCCGTGTCCACTGACCGTCCGATCTCTGCAGGTCACGGGCGGTCACATCGTTGGCGCAGGTGTACCCGAAGATCGACTTGTGGGCGTCGGCCCGGTCGACGCGTCGGGCCCCGGCGGCCCCGATCACCAGGGCGAGCTCCGCCTCGTGCTCCACCCGCTTCGACTGCGGCGGCAGGCGGACGACGTCCCGCGGCCCGATCACGCTCGTGGACGGCTTGAGGAAGATCAACGGCTCGGCCGGCACCTCCGCGCCGTGCTCGGCCGCGTGGTCGGCGTAGTTGCGCCCCACGCAGACGACCTTGCTGGGCAGGATCGGCGACAGCAGCCGTGTGTCGGCCAGTGCCCACCGCTGTCCCGTGAACCTGATCTCACCGAACGGATGACCATCGATCTGGGCCACGGTGAGGCCCTGGGCGACCGCGGCGTCCTCGGACGAGTCGTCCCCGGCGGACTGGCCCTCCAGTACCCCGAACGACATCCCACCGGTGTGGGAGAACCGAACAATTCGCACGTCGCCCAATCTAGGCCACGCGGATCAGGTCCTGCGCCCGCGTCGGACCAACACGACGGCCAGCACGACCGCGGAGGTCAGGAACAGGCACGCCAGGGCGGCGCAGGCGACCACGACCAGCGTCAAGTCCATGACCGGCAGGATAGGGCCTACCGTCCACAAGGGCCGGTGCCGGGTGGTCACTCAAGGTCATGGCGCCCGACCCATCGGCTGACGCAGACCCGACCGGCACGCTGCTGCGACGCGAGGCGCTATGCCCTACCCTCGGGACCACCGAGGATCTAGATGCGCGCGTAGAGCCCCTCAAGGAGGCATCACATGGCTCGTTCGTCCGAACGTTCGCTACTTGCGCCGGTCGTGGGCGGTCTCGCCCTGATCGTCGCCCTCGTCCTCGCCATCTACTTCCGCTCGGAGCTGTGGCGGGCGGTGCGGTGGACCGGCGACGCCTTCGGCACGTGGGCCACGGACTGGGTCCCCAACCACCCCGGGCAGACCGTGGCGATCGTCGGGTTCGCGGTGTTGGCGTTTGTCCTCAACTGGATTGCCCACATTCGCGGGAGATTGCGGGCCTGGATCTTCGCCATCGTGGTCGAGTTGGGTCTTTGGTTCCTCTTCTGGCTCGGCGCCATTATCCTGCCGCCGCTGAACGAGTTGCTCGGCCTGAACATCGAGAAGATGTCCGCAACGGTCGTCCTTCTGTCCGGCGTCATCGTTGTCGCCATCACGGGGGCGATCTTCTGGTTCCTGGAGACGCGCGAGGAGTGGCGCAAGTACCGCCGCCGCCACCACGTCGACGAGGACTGAAACATAGCGGATCTTGGATGGTTCGGGTTGCTCAGTCCGCCCAGACCACCCAAGATCGCTAAACCATCGTAACGAGCGGTCAGGAGAGCAGGCCCGGGTAGAGCAGCGCGAGCTCGTCCGGGTACGCCGCGATGAGGCGTAGCTCGTCGTCGGTGAGCGGGCGACCGGTGGCCGCGTCGCAGAGCTGGACGAGCCGTAGCGTCAGCTCCTCGTCGGTCACGGCGATGCCCAGCGAGTCCATGACGTGCCGGAAGCCGGCCATGCCGCCGTACTCGCCGGTCAGCACGACCCGCCCGGCGCCGGCGTGCCAATCGGCCGGGAAGGGCCCGAGCTCATCGTCGTCGTACAGCTCGTAGTTGCGGTGGTCCTTCAGCGCTCCGTCGGCGTGGATGCCCGACTCGTGGGCGAACGCGTTGATCCCCACGCCGGTCTGGTTCCACGGCAGGGGCTGGCCGAGGGCGTACGAGGCCCAGAGCGCGAACCTCCGCCCCCAGGTGAGGTCCAGCCGGTCCCCCACCTCGAGGCCGGCGCCGAAGCCGTAGCGCAGGGCCAGAACGCAGGAGAGCAGGTCGGCGTTGCCGGCGCGCTCGCCGATGCCGTTGACGCAGGTGTTGATCCAGGCGTCCTGGCCGGCGTCGAGGTCGCCCAGGGCGCCCGCCACCGAGTTGGCCACGGCCAGCCCGAGGTCGTTGTGGCAGTGCGTCTCCACCGGCAGGCCGACCGCCGACGCGATCCGCGCGAACCGGTCCCGGATGCGAAACGGCGTGTCGCCGCCGATCGTGTCGCAGTACCGCAGCCGCGCCGCCCCGGCCTCCCGCGCCGCCAGCCCGAAGTCGATGAGGAAGTCGTCGTCGGTCCGGGAGCCGTCCTCGGCGTTGACCCCGACGGTCCGCGCGCCCGCCTCGACGGCCGTCCGCACCGCCTTCACCATCTCGCCGATGACCGCGTCCCGGTCGAGGCGACCGCGGAACTTGCCCCGCAGCATCTGGTCGGACGTCGAGATCGACACGTTGTAGTGGTCCAGACCGGAGGTGACCGAGCGCTCGACGTCCGCGCTCACCGCGCGGCACCAACCGGACAGCCGCAGGTCGCCGAAGGCTCCGGCCCGGGACAGGGCCACCTGCGCACGTACGTACGGGACCTCGTGGAACAGGAACGGAAAGCCGATCTCGGACTGCGCCACGCCCAGCCGGCCCAGATAGAAGTTGACCATCGTCTTGCCGAACTTCGACAGTCCGGTGCGCGCGGTCTGCACGCCGTCGCGGTTGGTGACGTCGAGAAAGTGGATCCGAGGCATGACCCCAGGTTGATGCCTTGACGACATCTGGTCAATGTTGATGAAAATCAAGTACGGTGGGCGAGTGGACGGGCCGACGGTGGAGGGAATCGGAGCGGAGGCGGCGGCCGAGCGGCTGGGCGTCAAGACCGCGACCCTGTACGCCTACGTCAGCCGCGGTGTCCTCAGGCGGCGCCGCGGTCCCGACGGGCGCAGCGTCTTCGACCCGGCCGAGATCGAACGGCTGGCGCGGCGGGGCCGCCCGCGTGGCCCGCGCCCGTCGTCGGAGCTGATCGTTGAGTCGGCCATCACCTCGCTCGGCGACGACCGCCCGTACTACCGGGGCCGCGACGCCGTGGAACTGGCCGCCTCGTGGGAGTTCGAGCGCGTCGCGCGTCTGTTGTGGACGGGATCGGACGACGACGCCGGCGGCGGCCCCTGGCGGGCGTCGGCCGCCGCCGTCGCGGCCGGGCGGGCGGCGCAGTCCGGCCTGCCGGCCGAGGTGCTCCCCCTGGAGCGCCTGCAGGTCATCACGCCGGCCCTGGCGGCGGTCGACCCGCTCCGGCTCAACCGGGACCCCTCGGTCGTCGTCCTCATTGGACAAAGTCTCATCGCCGGGATGGTCGACTGCCTGCCGGGCGACTCGACGGCCGACGGGATCGCCCGGCGGCTCTGGGACAAGCTCACCCCCGGGCCGGCCGGCCGGACGCCGGATCTGGCCGATGTGCTGCGGGCGGCGCTGGTGCTGCTGGCCGATCACGAGCTGGCGGCGTCCACATTGGCCGCCCGCGTCGCCGCCTCGGTCCGGGCCGACCCGTACGGCGTGGTCTCGACCGGCCTCGGCGTGGTGGGCGGCCCGCTGCACGGTGGCGCCTCGTTGAGCGCCGAGGCGATGCTGGCCGAGGCCGACGGCGCGAGCGAGGCGCAGCACGCGGTCGGCCGCCGGCTTCGCCGGGGCGACCGGATCCCCGGCCTGGGGCACACGGTCTACAAGGCCACCGACCGCCGGGCGACGGCGCTCATGGAGCGGATCCGGACGGCGGCGCCGGAGCATCCGCGGCTGGCGGTTGCCGAGGCGATCCTGGCCGAGTCGCGGCGGCGGCGCCTACCCGAGGCCAACGTCGAGTTCGCCCTGGCGGCGCTCGTGAGCGTGGCCGGCATGGTTCCCGGCGCCGGCGAGGCCATCTTCGCCATCGCGCGGACCGCCGGATGGCTCGCGCACGCGATGGAGGAGTACGCCCAGGCCCGGCCGATGCGCCTGCGCGCGATCTACGGCGGTCCGTGACGGTACCGGTAGGAGGTCAGCCGGTGCCGAGCGGCATCGACGTGGCGATGGGCCAGCCCACCACGACCGCGCCGACCACGGTGGCCAGCCAGATCGGGGCCGCCCGCCGGCGCAGGACCAGCGACCAGGCCCAGTACCACCCGAGCTGGACCACCAGCACCGGCAGCACCAGCAGGACGAACGCCGGGCCGATGCCGGCCAGCGTCGCGACCAGGATGGCGACAGCGGTCGCCCCCAGCACCAGGGGCAGGCGCCACGGCGAACCCACGGCCAGCCGCTCCGCGCCCAGGAGGAACAGCGCCACGCACGCGACCACGACCGGCAGCAGCCACCACCGGGCCCCGACCGGCACGGCCGAGGTGAGGGCCAGATGGGTCGGCACCGCGACCGCCACCACGGCGTACGCGACCAGCACCGCCGCCGCCACCACCGTCCGCGACCGAATTCCGGCCCCGGGTACGGCGAAGCGAGCGCCAAGAAGCCCAGCCCCAGCGCCCGCGCGAGCGAAGCGAGCGCAGAGAAGCAGCACCACCCCGACGAGGGCGAAGAAGCCGGCCGAGTACCCGCCGACGGACAGGGGCAGGCGTGTGGTCGGCAGGACAGCCGCGCCGAAGATCCCCAGGGCCAGGGCCACCACGAGACCGGGGTACGCGTGGAGCGCGCGGACCGGTGGCGGCCCACCGGGCGACCCGACCGGTTGCGGCGGCGCGGGCAGCAGCCACCGCGCCAGCGGTACGAAGAGAAGCACGGAGGCGAGCAGCAGCAGGGCACCCGGAGCGAGCCGGTCGCGCGGGTGGGTCACGTCGCTGGCCGGCACGCCGAGCGCCGCGTCGAGCCAGTCCGCGGCCTCCTCATGCGCCCGCGTGGAGAACAGGATCGAGATGTGCTCGACCCCGGCCACGCTGACCGCTCGCCGGGCCGTGCCGGCCGCCCGGTCGCCGACGGTCGTCTCGAGGCGGGCCGACGGATCGGAGCGCCGCAGGCCCTCGACGGCCGCGTCGCGGAAGCCCCGCATCTCGGCCGCGCCGACCAGCAGCAGCAGGTTGCGCGGGCGCGCGGCGTCGCGCGGCAGGCCGTCGACCGACCGGAGCGAGATGGCCACGGTGGCCCCGATGTCGGGATGCGCCACGGCGTACCGGGTGACCGCGGCCGCGCCCATGGAGTGTCCAATGAGGCCGATGCGGCCGGGATCGACCGTGGGCCGGGACCGCAGGTGGCGCACCGCCACCTCGAGGTCGTCCTGCAACACGTCGGGAACGCCGGTCGCGCCGAACGCCAGGTGGGTGGCGTTGGCGCCGTGGCCGGTGAAGTCGGGTAGCACGACCACGTATCCCCGGGCCGCCAACGTGTCGGCGAAGCCGCGCATGAGCCGGGCCGAGGCCGCCCGCCCGTGGGCCACCACCACACCCGGTCCGCGCGACCCGCCTCGGGGACCGATCTCGATCAACGGCACGCCGTCCACGGTCACGGACCGCGTGGCGACCCGGGAGTCGGCCCGGACCAGACCGACCGCCCCGACGGCGCCGCCCAGGACGGCGACGAGGGTCACGAGTGGGACGGCGATCCGGTGTCGCATGCCCGACAGGCTAGGGCCTTGCGAGCCCGGCCGCGAGATCGGCGTTGCGGCGCGCGAACTCGGCCCAGTCCGGCGGCGTCGCCTCGAGCCGGACACGGGCCGCGGCCTCGCCACACGCGCGCAGTGTCCAGATGGACAACCGGCCCGCCCGTACCCGTAGCTCGACCAACACGCCGTCGGACCAGCCGTACGCGTCGAGGTCCCGCGGCTCGATCAGGGCGGCCCGCTGCTCGGACACCACCCAGTCGACCGCCTCACACTCCGCCTGCAGGCGGCCGGCCAGCTCGAACGCCAGATTGCCCGCCGCCTCGTCCCGCCGTCGCGCCAGCCCGTCGCGCAGCGCCGCCACGGTCGTCGGATCCCGGCCCAGGACGGCGATGATGGCCGAGATGATGGCATCCCGGTCGGCGGAACCGACCCCGCGGGCCCGGGCCATGTCCCGCCGCGAACCGGTGATGCCGTCGGCGGCGTAGGTGAGCGGAAACACCCGCTGCAGGCCCGAGACCGCGAGGCGCACCTTGAGCCCGCCGAGGTACGGACCGAAGTGGCGCGCGCCCCGCGCCGGCTCGACCTGGTGCACGACGTCGAGGCTGGGCGCGCGGGACCGGGGATCCAGCCGGATGAAGACGGGCACCTCCTGCCCGCCGAGTGTCCGGTTCCAGCGCGGCCGGCGGTGTTCCAGCAGGCCCCGCTCGACCCAGGCCGCCTCATGCTCGGAGTCGCAGGCCAGCGCCTCGACGCCGGCGATCTGGGCGACCATCCGGGTCAGATGCGGCCGGTCGCCGAGGTCGCCCCAGTAGGAGCGGACGCGCCGGCGCAGGTTGACGGCCCGGCCGATGTAGAGGGCACGACCACGGGCATCGCGGAACCGGTAGACGCCCGGTCCGGACGGCAGCCGGGCCACGGCCGCGGGCACGCTCATAGGGGCTCCGTTCGGGTGGGTCCGGCCGGTGATCGCGATTGCGCGTACAAAGGTGCAGCAGAACTCCACGATTGTCCGCGAATTCGCGATCACCACCGCTGTGGCCACCGACTACCTGGACGGAACTGAGTATGCCGACTCATGTGCGGGTACGGGCGCCGCGGCGATGATCGACGCCATGAGAGCCTCCGAACTCGCCGACGCGACCCGCGACACCCGGGACCGGTACGTCGACCTGCTGCGCGTCGCCTCGCTCGGCGTCGTGGTCGTCGGGCACTGGCTCATGGCCGTCGTGCTGGTCGGTCGGGACGGCGCGGTGAGCGCGACCAACGTGCTGACCATCGTCCCATGGCTGCAGCCGGCCACCTGGCTGCTGCAGGTCATGCCGGTGTTCTTCTTCGTCGGCGGGTTCTCCCACGCCGTGGCGCTGGCCTCGCTCCGGCGCCGGGGCGGAGGCTACGTGGAGTTCGTCCGCTCGCGGACCGAGCGGCTCATCCGGCCCACGGCCGTCTTCATTGGAGTGTGGCTCGCCCTCGGCCTGGCGATCGAGGTCACCGGCCACCACCGCGGCGTGTTGGCGCTGGCCACCGGCACGGTCGCCCAGCCCCTGTGGTTCGTCGGGGTATATCTGGGCATCGTGGCGATGGCCCCCGTGATGCTGCGGCTGCACCGGAGGACGGCCCGATGGCCCTACGCCATCACGCTGAGCCTGATCGCCGGGGCGGTCGCGGTCGACGTGCTGCGCTTCGGCGCTGGCATCCCGTACGTCGGCTTCGTCAACGTGGCGCTGGTCTGGCTGGCCGTGCACCAGCTCGGCTTCCTCTACGCGGACGGCATCCTGCCGCGCGGTCGGCGCCCGGCGGTGTTCATGGCCGCCGGCGGGTTCGCCGCGGTGATCGCGCTGACCACCGTCGGCCCGTACCCGACCTCGATGGTCGGCATGCCGGGCGAGCGGGTGTCCAACATGTCGCCGCCCACCCTGGCCCTGCTGGCCCACGCCGTGTGGCTGGTCGGCCTGGTCCTGATGATGCGCGGGCCCGTATCCGGCTGGCTGCGCCGCCCCCGTGTGTGGCGCAACGTGATCACGGCCAACGGCCTGGCCATGACCGCGTTCCTGTGGCACCTCACCGCGCTGTTCGCGGCCACCGCGCTGACCATGGCCGTCGGCCTGGTCCTGCCCCCGGTCGGGTCGGCGGCCTGGTGGCTGCTGCGTCCACTATGGATCGCTGTGCTGGCCGCCCTCACGTTCGCGCTGGTGTCCGCGTTCGGCCGGGCCGACCGTCCCCGGCCGGTCACCGCTCGGCCCGCTGGAACGCCGCTGTGGCGGCGGCGGCGCACGATCGCGGCGGCCGTCGGCGTCGCGCTGTGCGCGGCCGGTGTGCTGGGCTTCTCCGCCGTCGGCTTCGGCGGGCTGTTGGCCGGCCACAGCGCGACCCTGGTCGTGCTGCCGGTCACGCCGCTGGCCGCCGCGGTCATCCTCGGTGCGGGGGTGGCCCTGCTCGCCCTGGCGGCCGGCGATTCCGTTGTCCGGCGGGCGAACGATCCGCTAGCCTGCGCAGATGTCGACCACTGAGCCCGATCCCGGGCCCGACGACCAAGGCCCCCCGCCGCCAACACCGGCGCCCCCGCTGCCGCCGGCGGGTTTGCCGTCGGCCCCGCCGTTGACGCCGTACGAGGCAAGTGCCCCCCGGTCGGACCAGGGCCGGCGCCGGCAGGTTCTGATCGGCGGGCTCGTCGGCGTGGTCCTGTACGGGCTGCTGGTCACGACGAGCATGGCCGCCGGTGGTTCCGATCAGGGCGCCTGGGTGCTCAGCCTGTTCTTCGGCATGATCGTGCTGACGATCGTCATGGTGATCGCCGGCGGCCTGCTCGTCGCCTTCGGCCGCACCCGGTCGTTCGGCATCGGCCTGCTCATCGCGATCGCGATCGGTGTGTTCGTCAGCGGTGGCGTCTGCGTCGCGCTGATCGCGGGGGCCTCGGCGAACACCGGATGACCGGATGATCCCGACGCTTGGCCACATAGGACCCGTGCCCGTCGACACGCACGATGTCTTCGTCGGGCTGGGCGTGCTGGCCGCCGCGCTGGTCTTCGTCGCCGAGGTGCGGCGGCGGCGCATCGCCGACGACCGTATCTGGGCCGTGGTGGCCGGCGCGCTGGCCGGCGGTGCCCTGTTCAGCCGGCTCGGCACCTGGGTGCAACACGTCGACCTGCGCCGCAACGCCTCCCTGGTGGAACAGTGGGCCTACGGCAACCGCAGCATCCTGTCCGGCCTGCTGGGCGCGTATCTCGGCGCCCTGCTCTTCAAGCGCCTCGTCGGCTACCGGACGAGTACCGGCGACCTGTTCGCGCCGGCCGTGGCGCTGGGCATGGCGATCGGGCGCGTCGGGTGCCTGCTGACCGAGCTTCCCGGCACCCCGACGAGCCTGCCGTGGGGAATCAGCCTGACCGCCGACGAGGCCGCCACCATCCCGAACGCGGTACCCGGGGTGGCGATGCACCCCTCGTTCCTGTACGAGATCGCCTTTCACCTCGGCGCGTTCGCGGCGCTGTGGTATCTGCGCGGCCGCCTGCCCGGGCCGGGCGAGCTGTTCAAGCTCTACCTCGCCGCGTACGCGGTCTTCCGTTTCCTCGTCGAGTTCGTGCGCGGCAACGAGGTCGCGTTCGCCGGCCTGACCCGACCACAGCTGTTCCTGCTCGCGTTCCTGCCGCTGATCGCCTGGCACATCGTCCGCCGGGCGCGCCGCGGCGCCTACCGACTGTCCACTCCGGCCGAGCCGGCGACCGTGTAGAGGAGTTGCCATGGGGACCGGAATGGGCCTGCGGGGGGACCGGATCCACCGCTACGTGAACGCGTTCTGCCCGAACTGCCACGCCGACGACCCGAACCGTCCACTGGAGAGTGTGCGCCGGCTGTCCGGCTGGCTGGTCGAGCGGGACGGCCGGATCTGGCTCGAACGGGGCTGCCCCGACCACGGGCTCGTGAGCACCCTCTACGACGAGTCGCCGGAGATCCTGCGCTACCTGGAGCAGTGGACCGCGCCGACCAAGCGGCACAACCCCGACGTGCCCGGCAACTTCGACCCCGTGCCGTCGGCCTACCGGCGCGGCCTGCCCGAGATGCAGACCCAGCACACCTGCATCCTGCTGGCCGATGTCACCGCCGAGTGCAACCTGCGCTGTCCGACCTGCTTCACCGATTCCTCGCCCGAGCTGCACGGCGTCGTCCCGCTGGCCGACGTGCTGGCGAGCCTGGACACCCGGCTGTCGCGGGAGAACGGGCGCATCGACGTGTTGATGCTCTCGGGCGGCGAGCCGACCCTGTACCCGTGGCTGGCCGACCTGCTGCGCGAGGTGGCCGGCCGCCCCGTCGTCCGCGTGCTGGTCAACACGAACGGCGTGCGCGTCGCCCGCGACGACGCCCTGCTCGACCTGCTCACCGAACACCGGGAACGGGTCGAGGTGTACCTGCAGTACGACGGCGGGTCGGTCGAGGCCAGCCGCCACCACCGCGGCGGTGACCTGCGCTCGCTCAAGGAGAAGGCCATCGACCGCCTCAGCGGGCGCGCGATCTTCACCACGCTCACCATGACCGCGGCGCTCGGCGTCAACGACAACGAGATCGGCGCGGTCGTCAAGCGGGCCCTGGACACCCCGTACGTGGGAGGGGTCAGCGTCCAGCCGCAGTTCGGCTCCGGACGGTCGGGCGCCATCGACTGGTCGGATCGGCTGACCCACACCGGGGTACTGGCCCGGCTCGGCCCGCAGACCGGCGACCTGGTCACGTGGCGCGATCTCACCGCGCTGCCGTGCTCGCACCCGCACTGCTGCTCGGTGGGATACCTGCTGCGCGACGATGCCGGCCAGTGGCGATCGCTGACCGCGCTGATCGGAGAGGACAAGCTGCTCGAGTTCCTCGACCTGGCGCCGGACGTCATCGCGAACCGGATCGCCGACGTGGAGCTCTCCGCGACGCTGCGGGTGGCGGTCAAGGACTCGCTGCTCGACCTGCTGTCCGAGCAGTCGTCGCTGTCGCATCCGCGGGTCGGCGAACTGTGGCGCGACATCTGCGAAAACTGCGACCTGGGCATCTCGACGCTGCTGACGCTGGCCTCCTCGGCCCTGCCCGGCGGGAAGGCCCGCCTGCGCCGCCTGCTCGGGGAGCGGGTCAAGCGCCTGACCGTCAAGCCGTTCATGGACATGGCCACGATGATCGAGGAGCGGCTGGCCCAGTGCTGCGTGCACGTGGCCACCCGCGGCGCCGACCAGGCCCATCAGTGCGCGCCGTTCTGCGCCGTCCAGGCCTGGCCCGCGCTGGCCGACCAGCGCCTGGCCTGGGCGCCCGGGGCCCGGAACCGACAACTGTCCATCGTGGACGGCTCGTGAACGGCGAGCGGAGCCAGCGTGGCCCGGCCCCGTACGATCCGTTGCGCCTGTGCGTGTACGCCACGATCGCCGTGCTCGCGTGGATCCTCGGGCCCGTCGCGGTGGTCGGGTTCGCCGCGCTCGGCTTCGCCGGGTACTGGCGGGCCCGCCGGGCCGGACTCACACGCTCGCGGTGCCTGCTGCGCGACACCCGGCTGGTGCTGGCCTACCTGGCCGTCCTCGGCCTCGCCGGGTTGGCCGGGATCGGCTGGTACGTCTACGGCTGGCTGGCCTGATCGCCGGATGCCGGAATCCGGTCCTCCGATCGACCGGTTTCGCTGGACCGCGGCGGCGGCCTATTTTGGACGTCGATGCTCATCACCGCCCCGATCGCGGCGCCGCCGGCCGACGCTCCCGTCGTCACCTCCTTCCTGGTGGCGCTCGTGATCTCGCTCGTTTTCTGGCCGGTCGTCGCGTTCGCCTCCACCGCGGCGCACGAGGGGGCCCACGCGCTCACCGCGTCGATGTTCGGCGGCACCGTGAGCCGGATCACGATCAAGCGCGGGGCCGTCGGCAAGACCAACTGGAAGTCCAGCGACGCCGCCGCGTTCGTCGCCCGGCTGGCCGGCTATCTCGGTCCGTCGGTCTTCGGCCTGGCCGGCGCGCTGCTGCTGGTCCGAGGGCATGTGACGGCGGTGCTGTGGTTGAGCGTGGTGCTGCTGTTCGCCGCCCTCGTGCTGGCGGCGACGTGGTTCACCCGCCTGGTGATCGTCACGATCGGCGCGCTGATCGTGTTCGTGCTGAAGACCACCGGGGCCACGCAGGAGACCTTCTTCGCGTACACCTGGGTGTGGTTCCTGCTCCTCGCCGGCTTCGGACACGTCATCTGGCACAAGAGCGATGCCGCCGACTACGCCGACCTGCGGAAGGACACCTACGTACCCGTCGGGATCTGGTACGGCCTCTACTGGATCCTCACGCTGGCCGGGCTGGTGACCGGTGGCGCGATCATGTTCGGCGTCGTCCACGTCTGGTAGGGACTACCCTGGGCTGATGCCGGTCCTCGACCCGTCGACGTGGCGCGCCCGCCGGGCCGCACACGAGGCGCGCGTCGACCGCTGGACCGGACCGCACCTGGAGCGGCGCCGCCGGGGCGTGAAGCACCCGGTGGAGGACTTCCTGTTCACCTACTACTCCCACCGGCCGGCCCAGTTGCGCCGCTGGCATCCCGGGGCGGGCGCCGACCTCGCCGGCGCCGACCCGTCCGACCTGGGCCGCGACTACATCCGTACGGGCGATGGGGCCACACTGGACACAGAAGCGGTCATCGCCCGGCGGCCGGAGTCGCTGGCGTGGATCCGGGACCTGCTCGTCGCGACGGCGGCCCGGCCGGCCCAGTACACCTGCTTCGGCATGCACGAGTGGGCCATGGTCTATCGGCAGGGTCAGGACGACGTACGCCACGCCACCTGGCCGCTGCGGCTCGGCGCCTCCGCCACGGCCGAGGTGGTCGACCGCACCACCGTGCGGTGCACGCACTTCGACGCGTACCGTTTCTTCACACCGGCCGCCCGACCGCTGAACCTCGTCCGGCCCACCCGCGACCGGCAACCGGATCTGGAACAGCCCGGCTGCCTGCACGCCAACATGGACGTCTACCGGTGGGCGTACAAGCTCTCGCCGCTGGTGCCGAGCGAGCTGGTGGCCGACTGCTTCGAGCTGGCCCGGGAGATCCGGCGGCTGGACATGCGGGCCAGCCCGTACGACCTGAGCGGGTTGGACCTGGCCCCGGTACGGGTGGAGACGCCCGAGGGTCGGGCCGAGTACGTGGCCCACCAGCGGGATTTCGCGAGCCGGGCTGCCCGGCTGCGCGAGCGGCTCATCGCCGACGTGCCGCGGCCGCGGCCGCGGGTTGCGATGATCAGCTAGCCTGGGCGCCATGTCAACGGCGGCCCGGGTCTGGGTCTGGCTCCTCGTGGTCCCGGGCGCGATCTGGGCTCTCGTGCGCCTGCTGGGGCTCGAGCGCGGATGGCCGGCCGTGCAGATCGTCGCGTTCACGCCGTACGCCGCCCTGGCCTCCCTCGCGCCGTTGGTCATCACCCTGGCGACGCGGCGCTGGTGGGCCGCGGCGGTGGCCGGGGCCGCCTGCGTGGCCCTCGTCGCCTGCGTCGTGCCGCGGGCGTCCGGCTCCTCGGCCTCCGGTCCGGCCGGCGTCGAACTGCGGGTGATGTCGACGAACATGCTCAAGGGCGGCGCCGACGCCACGGTGATCGTCGACCTGGTACGCGTTCACCGCGTTGACGTGCTCGCCGTGCAGGAATTCACGCCCGACGCGGAGCGCCGGCTCGACGCGGCCGGCCTGCCGACGCTGCTGCCGCACAGCGTTCGCAGCCCGGAGGTGGGCGTCATCGGGTCCGCGATCTACTCGCGTCACCCGCTCGTGGACGGCGCCACCCGGACCAACCCCGGCGACTTCCTCCAGGCGGCCGCCACGGTGCGGGTATCCGGCGCGCTGGCCGTGCTGGTGGAGTCGGTGCATCCCACCCCGCCGGCCCTGTCGTCCCGGATCCGCGAGTGGGTGGCCGGGCTCCGCGGGCAGCCTCCGGCCACCCCCGACGGCCCGCCGCGGGTGTTGGCCGGAGACTTCAACGCCACAGTGGACCACGCGGAGATGCGCCGGCTCATCGACACCGGCTACCGCGACGCGGCATCGTCCATCGGTCGGGGGCTCACGCCGACGTGGCCGTACGCCGGCGGGTTCGACGGGCTCGCTCCGCCGGTCGCCATCGACCACGTCCTGGTCGACCGCCGCATCGGCGTACGCGACTTCCGGGCCTTCACCGTCCCCGATACCGACCACCGTGCCATCATCGCCACCCTCGTGATCCCCTGACGCCAGCGTCCGACGCGCATAGGTGCGCAGGGCAGATGCTGCAGACACCTACATGCCGCCGGCGGCCGACACGCCGAGCGAGCCGACACGCCGAGCCAACCGACGCCGAGGTACATCGGCGTCATCGACGCGATGTCGGAGCTCGGCTACGCCGTCGGGGCGGTGGTGTGCGCCAACCCGTAGACGAGGGCGTCGACGAGCGCGTGCCAGCTCGCCTCGACGACGTTCTCGTGCACGCCGACGGTGACCCAGTCCCGGCCGTCATCGCCGTGGGTCTCCACGAGTACCCGGGTGATCGCGCCGGTCCCGTGCGAGCCCTCGAGAATGCGGACCTTGTAGTCGGCCAGCTCGAAGCCGGTCAGCCCGGGGAAGTGCCGCCCCAGGGCGACGCGCAGGGCCTCGTCGAGGGCGTTGACCGGCCCGTTGCCCTCGGCCGTGGCGATGACCCGCTCTCCCCGTACCCGGACCTTGACTGTCGCCTCGGACACCACCGAGCCGTCCTCGCGGTGCTCGACCTGGACGCGGTACGACTCGAGCGCGAACGGCGCCAGCACCTCGCCCATCTCCTCGCGCACCAGCAGCTCGAACGAGGCGTCGGCGGCCTCGAACGACCAGCCGGCCGCCTCCATCTCCTTGACCCGGTTGGTCACGCGGGCCAGGGTGTCCGGCTGGCCGGCCAGGTCGAGCCCCAGCTCGCGTGACTTGAGCTCGATGCTGGCCCGGCCGGCCATCTCCGTGACAAGGATCTTCATGTCGTTGCCGACGACGGCCGGGTCCACGTGGTTGTAGAGCACCGGATCCACCTTGATCGCGCTCGCGTGCAGCCCCGCCTTGTGAGCGAATGCGGCGGCCCCGACGTAGGCCTGGTGGGTGTCGGGGGCAAGGTTCGCGATCTCCGCGATGGCGTGGGAGACCCGCACCATCTGTTCCAGGCAGCCGTCCGGTAGGACGGGCAGCCCGAGCTTGAGGGCAAGGTTGGCGACCGTGGCGAACAGGTCCGCGTTGCCGGGCCGCTCGCCGTACCCGTTGGCGGTGCACTGGAAGTGCCGCACACCGGCCTCGACCGCGGCGACGGTGTTGGCCACCGCGCACGCGGTGTCGTTCTGGCAGTGGATGCCCAGCCGCCGTACGGCCTCCTCCGGCGTGCCGCCCAGCAGCGAGGCCAGGCGCTGCGCCACCTCGGTGACGGCCCGGGTGACCATCGACGGCAACATCCCGCCATTGGTGTCGCACATGACCGCCGCCTCGGCGCCGGCCTCCAGCGCGGCCGCGGCCACGCTGGCCGTGTACTCGGGGTCGAACCGGAACCCGTCGAAGAAGTGTTCGCAGTCGAGGAACACGCGCCGGCCCTCGTTGCGGAAGAACTCGACCGTGTCGCGCACCATGGCGAGGTTCTCCTCGCGCGTCGTCCGCAGGGCCCGCTCGACGTGGCGCACGTCGGACTTGGCCACCAGGCAGACGACCGGCGTCTGCGCGTCGACCAGCGCCCGTACCTGGGGATCGGCGTCGGGCTTGAGGTCGGCCCGGCGGGTCGAGCCGAACGCCACCAGTAGGGCGTGGCGCAGGTCCAGTTCGGTGCGCGCTCGTCGGAAGAACTCGGTGTCCTTGGGCATCGCGCCCGGCCAGCCGCCCTCGATGAAGCCGACGCCGACCTCGTCGAGCAGCCGCGCGATGGCGAGCTTGTCCACCACCGAGTACGTGATGCCCTCGCGCTGGGCACCGTCGCGCAATGTCGTGTCGAAGACCTGGTATGTCACCGTGGCTCCCGTCTCGGTGTGGGGCAACAAAAAGACCCCCCGCGGGATGCGGGAGGCCTGCGCGCAGACTCGGGATCGTGTCTGCGCGCTACTCGATAATGATCTGGCTTGCGGGCCGGCTCACGATGCGTATCTTGCCACCGCCGTCGCCGCCGTGGTGCGTGATCTCAGATCCTGGTACGGAACCGACGTGTACGCGGCGCGGCCAGGGGGTAAATCGCGCGTGGCAGAGCGAAGCGATTAACGGAGGTATGCCGTGGACACGCTCGATCCTCGTGACTCACCGCTGCCCGGGATGCGGCCGCCGTTCAACGCGTGGAACTTCCGCGCCGACGCCGGCTGGAGCGCCCAGTTCGACATCGTCGGGTACCACGTCGAGGCCACGGACGGCAGCATGGGGAAGGTCAGCGAGGTCAGCCACGCGCTGGACGAGAGCTACCTCGTCGTCGACACGGGGCCCTGGATCTTCGGCAAGAAGGTGATGATCCCGGCCGGCACCGTGACCCACATCGACCACACCGACCGCAAGGTCTACGTGGACCGCACCAAGGCCCAGGTGAAGTCCTCCCCTGAGTTCGACCCCGACCTGTACACCGAGGCCGCCTACCGCGACAAGGTCGGCGGCTACTACGACGAAACCTACCGCTGACCCGACAGGCTTGATCGCCTTACCTCCCCAGGTAAATCGCGCCGATCATGAACTTAGGTTCATGATCGGCGCGATTTTTGGTCCCTGGCCTCATGATCAACGGATGGCGGTCGGCTACGCTCCCGGCGTGACGGTGGTGCTCGTGATGGGCGTGTCCGGCTCGGGCAAGTCGACCGTCGGCGCGGCGCTCGCCCGGCGCGTGGGCTGGCGGTTTCTCGACGGCGACGACGTGCACCCCCCGGCCAACGTCGCGAAGATGGCGGCGGGGGTACCGCTCGACGACTCCGACCGCCTTCCCTGGCTCAAGCGGATCGCGGAGTGGATCGCGCTGCGGCGATCCACCGGCCAGGCCGCGGTCGTGGCCTGCTCGGCCCTCAAGCGGGACTACCGCGACCTGCTGCGCGGCGCCGATCCGGACCTGGCCGTGGTCTACCTGACCGGCGAACGCGAACTGCTCGAGGCGCGCCTGGCCCAACGGCGCGGACATTTCTTCCCGGCCGCCCTCCTCGACGCCCAGCTGGCCGACCTCGAGGCGCCGGCGCCGGACGAGGAGCCGATCGAGATCCATATTGGAGGAACGGTCCCCGAGACCGTGGAGTCCGTCGTGCGCGCCCTCGCGCACTAGCCCTACAGGATGCGCTGGACCCATCCGTACGGGTCGGGGACCCGCCCGCGCTGGATGTCCACAAGCGACTGCCGCAGCCCGGCCGTGATCTCGCCGGTGCCGCCGTCGCCGATGACGAACTCGTGGTCGGCCGACCGCACAGTCCCGATTGGAGTGATCACCGCGGCCGTGCCGCAGGCGAACACCTCGCGCAGGCGCCCGCTCTCGGCGTCGGAGCGCCACTCGTCGATGCCGACCGGCCGCTCGGTGACCGTACGGCCGGCGTCGCGGGCCAGCGTCAGCACGGAGTCCCGGGTGATGCCGGGCAGGATGTTGCCGTTGAGCGGGGGCGTGGCCAGGCTGCCGTCGTCGTAGACGAAGAAGACGTTCATCCCGCCCAGCTCGTCGATCCACTTGCGCTCGACGGCGTCTAGGAACACGACCTGCTCGCACCCGTGATCGATCGCCTCGGCCTGGGCGGCCAGGCTGGCCGCGTAGTTGCCGCCGCACTTGGCCGCGCCCGTGCCGCCCGGCGCCGCCCGGGTGTACTCCGAGGAGACCCACACGGCCACCGGCTTGACGCCACCCTTGAAGTACGAGCCGACCGGTGAGGCGATGAGCACATACAGGTACTCCGCCGAGGGCTTCACGCCGAGGAAGACCTCACTGGCGTACATGAACGGGCGCAGGTACAGCGAGCCCTCGGCGTCGGTCGGCACCCAGTTCTGGTCGATGGTGACCAGTTCGTGGATCGAGCCGAGGAACAGCTCCTCCGGCAGCTGGGCCATCGCCATCCGGGCCGCGGAGTCTCGGAAGCGCTGGGCGTTGGCGTCGGCCCGGAACAGCGTGACCCCGCCGTCGGCGTGCCGGTACGCCTTCAGCCCCTCGAAGATCTCCTGGGCGTAGTGCAGCACGGCCGTGGCCGGGTCCATCGGGATGGGCGCGCGGGCCTCGACCCGCGCGTCGTACCAGCCCTTCCCCTCGGCATAACGGATTGTGACCATGTGGTCGGTGAACACCCGGCCGAATCCCGGATCGGCGAGCAGCGCGGCCCGCTCGGCGGCGGACACCGCTTTGCGGGTCGGACGGATCTCGAATTCACCGGTCATCACTACCTCCGCCATGGGCCAGGGACGTTATTCGGCGCCACTTCAAACTACCCGAACGGCCGTTCAGTCAACAGGCATGGCGCCGCGGGTTGGGAGGGATGGATCAAGCAACGTGGGAGGCCAGGCGGTCGCCGACCTCCTCGGTGCGGATCGGCGCCGTGGCCGTACGGCCGGAGAGCTCGACCGCGACGGCCTGCTCCACGCGACGGGCCGCCTCGGGGTGACCGAGGTGGTCGAGCATGATCGCCACGGAGAGTACGGCGGCGGCCGGGTCGGCGATCCCCTGCCCCGCGATGTCGGGGGCGGATCCGTGTACGGGTTCGAACATCGACGGGTGTGCGCGGTCGGGGTTGATGCACCCGCTCGCCGCCAGCCCGATGCCGCCGGTGACGGCGGCCGCGATGTCGGTGAGGATGTCGCCGAAGAGGTTGTCGGTGACGATCACGTCGTACCGCTGTGGCTGCGTCACCAGGTACATGGCCGCCGCGTCGACGTGCTGGTAGTCGGTGGCGATGTCGGGAAAGTCGGCCGCGACGTCGGCGAACGTGCGCGACCACAGCCCGCCCGCGTGGGTCAGCACGTTGGTCTTGTGGACCATCGTGACCTTGCGCCGCTCCCGCCGGGCCGCCCGGGCGAACGCGTCCCGGATGACCCGCTCGACCCCGTGGCGCGTGTTGAGGCTCTCCTCCGTGGCCACCTCGGCCGGCGTACCGCTGTGCAACGTGCCGCCCGCGCCGGTGTACAGGCCCTCGGTACCCTCCCGCACCACCACGAAGTCGATCTCGCCGGGCTTGACCGTGGCCAGCGGGCCGGTCGTGCCGGGCCAGAGCCGCGAGGGACGCAGGTTGACGTACTGGTCGAACGAGAACCGCAACTTCAACAGCAGCCCGCGCTCCAGCACACCCGGCGGCACCGCGGGGTCGCCGACCGCGCCGAGGAGGATCGCGTCATGGCCGGCGAGTTCGGCCAGTACGGAGTCGGGCAGCACCTCGCCGGTGCTCAGGTAGCGGGCCGCGCCGAGATCGAACTCCGTCGTCTCGACGCCGGGCAGCACCACGCGGAGGACCTTGAGCGCCTGCGCCACGACCTCCGGGCCGATCCCGTCGCCGGCCACGACCGCAACCCGCGTCTGCCCGCTCACCCGCACCGCCCTCCGACTTCCTAACCGCCGATCATGGACTTAGGTCCATGATCGGCGACTATTGACGTCCCCAACCTCATGATCGTGGGGATCATGGGGTGGGTACGGCTCAGAATAGTTGGCGGCGTGCGCGCGCAGCCGGGGCGTCCCAGTCCGTGGGGTCGGCTGAGGTCGGGTCAGTCGGTGAGGTCGACGGCGGAGGCGGCGCTGGCGCCGATGGCCTCGGCCGAGCGCGCGAGCAGGTCGGGCGCCACGGAGTTGTCGACGGTGAGCGTCATGAGGGCCTCGCCGCCGGCCTCGCGCCGGGCGACCTGCATCGCGGCGATGTTGACACCCTCCGCGCCGAGCAGGGTACCGATCGTGCCGACGACGCCGGGGCGGTCGGCGTACCGGTAGAAGAGCAGGATGCCGTCGGCGTCCAGTTCGAGGTCGAACCCGTCGATCTCCGTCAGCTTGATCAACTCACGGACCCCGGACAGGCAGGTGCCGGCGACGGACACGGCCCGCCCGTCGGGCAGCGCCCCCCGGACCAGCACCAGGTTCGGGTGATCGATCGTCTCGGGGGCGGTCACCAGGGCGACCTCGACGCCCCTGTCGGCGGCGAGAATGGGCGCGTTGACGTACGTGACCTGCTCGTCGACGACGGCGGAGAACAGGCCCTTGGTGGCGGCGAGTTTCAGCACGCTGACGTCGTTGGCGATGATGTCGCCGCGGACCTCGACGGTGACGTTGGCGGCGACGCCCCCGGCCACCGCGGTGAACACGCGGCCGAGCTTCTCGGCCAGCGGCAGCAGCGGGCGGACCTCCTCGGCCACGACGCCGCCGGCCTGCACGTTCACGGCGTCCGGCACGAACTCCCCCTGCAGCGCGAGCTTGACGCTGCGGGCGACGGCGAGGCCGGCCTTGTCCTGCGCCTCGTGCGTGGAGGCACCCAGGTGCGGCGTGGCCACGACCGAGTCGAACCCGAACAGCGGGGACGAGGTGCAGGGCTCCTTGGCGTACACGTCGATGCCGGCGCCGGCCACGCGGCCCTCGGCGATCGCGTCGGCCAGGGCCTGCTCGTCGATGAGGCCACCCCGGGCGGCGTTGATGATGCGGATGCCGGGCTTGACGATGGCCAGCTCCTTGGCCCCGATCAGGCCGACCGTTTCCGGCGTCTTGGTGGCATGGATCGATACGAAGTCCGACTCGGCCAGCAGCTCCTCCAGGCCCACGAGCCGGATGCCGAGCTG